>Ga0268285_1000358_pt1 | contig 27264 bp, 40 predicted proteins | sample saktaG_2_FD_190144 | JGI IMG/M metagenome (GOLD analysis project Ga0268285, IMG submission 190144) | Saline water microbial communities from Sakinaw Lake, British Columbia, Canada - sak_2013_06_06_120m | ecosystem: Environmental > Aquatic > Non-marine Saline and Alkaline > Saline ... | reverse complement strand
GACAATAATGCAACAACAAGGTTCAAAAATTCTCGGAGATGTGAACACGGTTTTGCGAAGCGTGCTAAACATTATTTATGATTTAAAAGATTTCCGAATGAGATTAGAACATTATTCTGCTTTAACATCTGAAAATAAAGAAAATTTGGAATCTGCAATTTTAAGTTTAAAACAAATTTGGATGGACAAAGTAGACATTATAAAAGGCAATTCTTCCCTTAAGGCAATGGGTCTTGGTCAAGCAGGTTTCACAACTTTAATAGATGCTTTTCTCGTCGTAAAAACTGAAAAAGATGTAGACAAGCTTGATTTGAATGATAGAATAAAAAGAATTCTTAAACCAAGAATTTTTGAATTTAATATTTGGGTTAAAGAATCTGAATCTGAATTAAAAAAAAGATATGAAATGGAAAAAACATATTTAAGAAGTCAGGTTAATAGTTTAAAGCTTTATTCTCGTTGGGCAAAACCCTATTTGAAAGCAGCATCTCAACTTGAAATGAAATCGCAAGACAGAAACGCAGCTCTTGTGAAAACTTTCAATACTTTATTATTAGAATTAACTTTATTAGGAAAGAAAAAAATAGATGTGAAAAGTTCTGCAATTGCAGGAGATTTACCGAGGGATTTTCAAAAATTAAAAACAAATAGAGATTATTATAGTTGTGTTTTAGCTCAATTTAACTTTAGAGGAATTCCTCAAAGAGCAGGAGGGCAATCTCATTATGTTTTCGGAGGCAGAACAGAAGTAACTTTCAAATCTTATGCTTTAAATCAAGATGAATTAGATGCCTTGGACCAAGAACTTGAAAAATCAGATGTTAACGAAGTCTTAAAACTTATCGAAGGTTCTGCAGGAGAAAGTTTAGAACAACTTCAAGAGGAAATTAATTTCTTTTTAGAAGAAAAATCGCCAGAAGAAAAATCTGAAAGGAAAATTTCAAAAGACGAATCAAATCCTTTTTTAGCTTTAATTGGAAAATACAACAATTCTTCTGAAGAATCTAAACCAAAAAAATCAGAAACAAAAGAACCAAAATCTAAAGATGTTTTTGTTGCTCCCGATAGTTGGATTGAAAAAGAGCATTTAAGAAAATTCGCAGCAGAAAGTGCAAAAGACACAATGTTCGGTTTATTTGACGTTTACAAAAAAGCTCACGGCATGGCAAGTTATACTTAAGGGGGAAGTTTGCTTTTTATTTTAAAATAAGAAATTCGTTAATTAGAATATGCTCTTATTATTGAATATGAAAATTTGTGTTTTGATAGTTTAGTTGATTGGTAAGGTTGTTCTGTTATTATTCCAGATATTTGAATTTCTAGTCCAGATTTAGTAGGTTTAATTTGTGCATTTATGTTTTTAAAAAAAATTCTTCTTTGGTTTCTATAATGATTAAGAGGGTCTACTAAAAACCATAATTTTTCTCCAAGTACTTTTTGTTTAGTTAACCCTATTTGATTAAGTAAAAAATCAAACTTGTTCTCTTCCAATGTATTTTTTTTAAAATTGAGCATATTTTTAATTTCCTTAATGATAATGGATATGCAATGTTTATAATCTTTTCGGTCATTAACTACTTTAAAGTTAATAGACATCTTGATATTTTTTTAAATAAATACAATTAAATTTTTTTAGAAATAAAATGGTGGATTAGCTTAGAAAATCTTATTTAATAAAGTATATAATAATGTGTATTTTCCAGCTATAAATATTCCTGTGGCAATATAGCGTTCGACTTTGTTTTTTGGATTGATTTCACTTTCTAATTTAACCCATTCAATCGCATTTTTATCCCCAAAATATGGAAGCATAAGTTTCCCAAAAAGTTTTGAAATATATTCTATACAATCAGAACCAGATGAGAATTCTTTCTTTATTATAGTTCCATCCTCAGAAAACTCAAGAGGATATTTCTCTGAGAAATGTTTTCCCATTATTTTTTCTCTAAAACTATTTATTCTATGTTCTAAATTTTTTTCCATAATTATTGTTATTACTTCAAAATTTATAAATCTATCGTTCGCCCACCAATTTTGAATTTTTACCTTTAGCATCGTTTCACTAAACCCTTTAACTTTCAACATCAAAACCCTTAAATAATTCTTATTCTTAATTTAATCATGCCAAAAAAAGAAATTAAAGAATCTGAATTAGAAGAAGAAGTTAATGAAGAAGTTGAAGAAGATGAAGAAGAAATAGAAGAAGAAATTTTTGAAGACGAAGATTCTGATTTTATAGATAAAAATAAATTTATAGAATTTATGCAAAATCCACAAGGTTCTTTTTCTACAACTTTAGAACAAGTAAATTCTTCTCAGGAAATTCCAATAAGTTTGGAACAAGATTTAATGCAATCAACAACTTTTGATAAAGGAAATTTAAAAGACGACCCTTTTAATTATTCAGCTAAAATAAATAATTCTGAAGACCAACCAAAATATCAAAGTTATGAAGATGAAATTTCCCAACCACACGCAACAGACCTAACTTCTCTTGGAATGAACTCTTCTAATCAAATGCCTGAAGTTGGATTTACAAATTCTCTAAAAGAATTTGAATCTTCAGCTCAAGAAAAATATAACCCTGTTAAAACTCAGGATATTTCATCTTTAGGAAAAGAAAATCCTTTTGAAAGAAAAGAAGTGAAATACAAATCAAGTAGAAGTTAATTCTGTAAAAGTAACCCTATATTGATAGATAATCAAAAATTAGTTCGCAATAAATTGCTCAAATTAATATAACTTCAAAATCGCCTTTGGCAGATTTTTCCGTAGATAAAATTGTTAATATGTAAAATTCTAATTTATCTTAATTATTTTTTTAAAATTTTGGCTTGACGAAGTTTGGCAAAATTTATTAATTGTGAACAAAGTGAACCAAATTTAAGTGTAAAACATGACAGAATATATATCTATAAATAAACAATCAAGCTTAATCAATAATTATATAAATTAGTTTTGTTTTAATTAATAATGGCAAAAGTAGGTGGTTATAAAATTAATGAAATTTATCAAGGAAGTTATTCTTCTTTAGACCCTGAAAAATCTTATTCAGATAATTTTACAGGTTATCATGCTACAGGAGGAAGTTTAGGAACAACCACAGATCCAAGAACAGCGAACATAATTAAAGATGCTTCTGCAAAACTTTCTTCAGGTATAAAACATATTGAATTAGCTTTAGTAAGTCCAGAAATTTTTGATTCTATCCCAAAACAACATTTTAAAGAAATGGGTCAAATGGGAAAATTACTTGGCACAGAAGTTTCTGTTCACGGTCCTGTTATAGACACTGCAGGAATAACTCAACAAGGATTTAGTGAATTAAATAGAGAATCTTCTGAAAGAAAAATTATTGAAGTTATTTCAAGAAGTAGAGAAATAAATCCAGATGGAAACATCCCGGTTGTATTTCATTCTGCAGAAGGAATTCCAGGTTCAGAATGGAAAGAAATACCAGATTTAGAAAGAGGAAATTTTGGAAAAGCAAAACAATTAATTGCAATAAATCGGGAATCAGGACAAATGGTTCCTCTTAAAGAAGAAAGAAAATTTTATCCTGGAAAAGAAACAAAATTAAAATTAGATGTTGAAGAAAAATTGCATAGAGGAGAAATAACAGAAGAAGAAATAATGCAAAACAAGGAAAAATATTTTGAAAAAATTCCTTTTGAACAAGGAAGAGTTTATTCTCCTGAAAGAAATTTGGGAGTTGCTAATCGTTCTGAATGGGATAATAAAATTTCTCAATTATTCTTTAATAAAGAAAGAGCAGATGAAATTCTTAATAACAATGCAGTTCAGATTCAACATTTAATGAATTATATAAATGAAGCAAAAAGGAGAAATCAAGAGGCTGATTTAACACCTTCTCAAGAACAAGCATATTCAAAATTTCAAGATGCTCAAAATTATTTATCTGAAATAAATACAACAGCAAATTCTCTTTTTAGTAAGGCCTATGAATATGGTGATGAATTTCAAAGAAAAAAATTAAACGAAATTAATGAACAATATAAAAAAGATTTAGAAAAAAATGGAAAAGATGCTGTTGGCCAATCAAGAGCAATGCACAAACTTTTGAGTTCTTTACAAGATTCTTCTATGGCTCCTGAAATGTTTGTCCCAATTGAAAAATTTGCAGTTGACCAAGCATCGAAAACTTTTGGTAATGCAGCTTTTAATTCTTATAAGAAATTTAAAGATAAGACCCCCTTAATCTGTATTGAAAATCCTCCTTCTGGTTTTGCTTTAAGCACTGGTGAAGATTTAAAAAATTTGGTTATTGCTTCAAGGAAAAAATTTGTTGAAAGAGCTGTGCAAGAAGGAATTTCTGAAAAGCAAGCTGAAGAACAAGCTGAAAAATTAATTGGTGCAACTTGGGATGTTGGTCATATCAATATGTTAAGAAAACAAGGTTTTGATGAAAAGGCTATTATTAAAGAAACAGAAAAAATCGCACCTTTTGTAAAACATGTTCATCTTTCTGATAATTTTGGAATGGAACACACAGAACTTCCAATGGGAATGGGAAATGTTCCTATGAAAGAAATTATGGAAAAATTAGGACAAAAAGGTTTTGAAGCAAAAAAAATAATTGAAGCAGGACAGTGGTGGCAACATTTTCAAACAAATCCATTTAAAGAAACAATGGAAGGTCTTGGTTCTCCAATGTATTCTACAGGTGCAAGCCCATACTGGAATCAGGCAATCGGTTTACAGCAAGGGTACTTAGGTGGTTATGGTCAAATGTTGCCGGATATTAATTACCAAACTTTTGGTGCAGGATTTTCTCAACTTCCAACAGACCTCGGCGGTCAAAGACAAGGTGGTTCAGGAAGTCGAATGAGTGGGCATGGAATGGAGTGAAATGAAAAAATTTACTCGTAAGATTTATAGAAGAAAATAAATAAATTTTTTTTAAACTTTTCCAAATTCTAATCAATCCGAAAATTTAAATACTCAAAAATATATATTCAACTATATAGAATGGCAAAAAAAAAGAGTGTGAATAAAAAAGTTTCTAAAAAGAAGACTTCAAGGAAAAAAAATTCTGATGCAAAAATTGATTTGGAAAAAGTCCCAACTTTAAAATTAAAAACAGAACATTCTATTGCAATGGATTTTGCAACAAAAGCATACAAAAGATTTGATAAAATAATTAAATCAATTATTCTTTTTGGTTCAGTTACAAAAAAAGACGCTGTTGCAGGTTCAGACATAGATATAATTCTTCTTATCGATGATGTTTCTGTTTCATGGGACCAAGAATTAATTGCATGGTATAGAGAAGAGTTAGATAAAATAATGAAAGTAAATCCCTACAATAGTGTAATTCATATTAATACCATAAAGTTAAGCACATGGTGGGAAGATTTGATAAAAGGAGACCCGGTTGTAATAAATGTTCTTAGACATGGGGAAGCAATGATTGATGTTGGAGGATTTTTTAATCCTTTGAAATTTTTATTATTAAACGGAAAAATAAAAACAACACCTGAATCTGTTTATAATTGTTTGAAACGAGCACCGATGCATATTGCAAGAAGCAAGGAAGCAGAGCTTAATTCAATAGAAGGATTATTTTGGTCAATGGTAGATTCTGCTCAAGCAGCATTAGGTGCATCAAATATTTCGCCTCCTTCCCCAGAACATATTTCTGTAGATTTAAAAGATAACTTTGTTAATTCAGGAAAATTAAAAATGAAATATGTTCTTTGGTATAGGGATTTGTTAATTCTTCACAAAAAAATAATGCATGGTCAAATAAAAGATTTGAAAGGTGTTGAAATAGACATGTGGCAAGAACGTGCAGAAGAATTCTTAAATGTAATGGCTCAATTAGTTAAAGATATTGTCGGTTAATCATTGTTTTCTAAAATTTTTAATTTCTTCTCTTACTTCATTTAATTCAGCTTCAAATTGGGATTTTGCTGTTTGATAAATATGTTCAAGAGAATCTAAATTTGCATATTTTTTCATATCACTTCCTTCTGGAAGAGCAACAGGAATATGATCAAATTTTCCATCCCTATTTCTATCTACTGCTTGAATAAGACCCCATTTGTTTTCTAATCCATATCTAGAAAGAGACAAGGTTTTATAATCTCCATTCATTATTATTGATATATACATATCCTTATATTTAGTATCAAATTGTATTCCTTTTGGTTTTGAGCAATTTAAATTAGAAAGAATTAAAAGACTAGACAATCCAATTTTTAGAGCTTTCCTTGTTCCTTGCTTTATTGAATTATAAATATTTTTCATTTTCTTATTCAGCTTTTTCTGCTGGTTTATAAGAATCCATAAGCTCTTTTGCTTGAGCATTTAAATCAGCAAAGTAATTTGAATTAATTAATGGTGCAGTAACTCCCATAATATAAGCTTGGTTAAGTAATTGTTGTGCAACAAAAACCTTTTGTTCATCTTCACTTAATTTACTTCTATCTATTTTTCCTTCTTTATTTATCACTCCAGGTTTTGACAAAATTTCTTGAAGAGAGTAATTTCTTAATTTTTCAGGAACTGTAAATTCAAAACCTTTTGCAACTGTTCCAACACTTTTTTCTAAATCTCCTAATTTTCCAAGAGCCATAATTTCTTGAATTTGTTTAGCTATTTGCATAGAAACATCATAATTAGTTCCATAAGCAGGTTCTCCTGAAACTCCTAACTTATCCCCTTCTTGTTTTTTTTGAGCATAAATTCCTTGTTTTATTTTGTTAGCTTCTTCACTATCCATAGCAGATAAATAAGCACTTTCCCCTCCAGGTAAACCTAATTGTCCATACTTGAAAGGATTTGATTTTATTTCATTACTTCCTATTACATCTTGTACAAACTTACTTTCTAAAGTTGCTTTTACATTTTTTGAATCAATTGTATCTTTTCTTTCCATAAGAATCTTAGAACTTTAAAGTTTATAAATGTTTCTATTCTGTTACTCTCTTGCAAAAGTAACATTATTTTACAGAATTATCTTTGTATAAAATACTTACTCTTCCTGGAAGCTTTGATTTGATTTGTTTGAAAACTTTTCTTGTAAATGCAACAGCTTTCTGATTTGGGACAGCGACGAAAAATAACTTTGAACCTCTTTTTAAAATAGCAGCTTTACTTGCTGATTTCCCAAAAGCTAATTGCATTCCTGTTTGCATACGGTCTGAACCAGCACCTGTAAGCATTTTATTTTCTCTTTGAACATGATGTGGGAAAGGAATTACTTTAAATAAATATTGACCATTTAATTCTTTGTCAAGTTTTTTATTTATAAATTGTCTACAAGCTTCAAGAGCATTATGTCTCACCTGAACATTTTCAGCAGAAATTAAAGTTAATTCATAAGGTATTTTGCCTTCTCGTAAAAGAGGTTCTTTGCCCATTGTGAACTTAACAATTTTTTGTGGAGGAACAGCTTTAATATAAGATTTTTGCCTTCGTTTACTAATTCTTGTAAAAGGAGTTACTTTCTTTTTTGAATATGATGCAGCTTTTCTTAAACTTACCATTTAAATTTCCTTCCTTTTAAAAATTTTTTCATTTTATATTTTTAAATCCACTAAAAGACCTGAATTTATTTCTATTTTATATGTTCCTTCTTTGGTATAATATTCAAAAGCATTTTTATCATGGATAGGAATTTCATTCATTTCTATACTTTCATCAATCCCTCTTTTTGTAAAATAAGCGACTGTAATCATTTTATTTCAACCTCTGTTGTAATTGCTTGACCAGGCAATCCTTTTTCAAAAATAGCTCGAACAACTCCTTTGTTTCCGTGAGCAGATGCAATTTTTCCTTTGATTATTTTTCCAGCAGGAGATTTCCAAACAACTTCTTTTCCGACAAACTTTTCTGCATTTTCTCTTTTATCACAACCTTCAACTTGTATTAAAAAATGCTTTTCGTGAACAGTTTTTCGTCCTCTCCTAAACTGAATTACTTTTGCTTTCATTTAAAATAACTCCCAGTATTTTTTTGAATGAATGAAAATTTTCTTTTAGACTTACTTAGTATATTTACTTTCATATTGTATTTAGAAAAAATTGGTTTTTAAAGTTGTTGATGGTTATTCTTTCTTCCCATTTGCCAATTCACATCTTTGGTTATATTCAACTAAATCTCTAATTAGAATCATTGCGTTTTTACGAGCATCATCAATTTTATGGGAATTTGATTTTCCTTTTTTAAATTCTTGTCTTGCTCCAACAACATCTTTTAAAATTCTCAAATCTTGTGGAGTAAACTTTCCTTTTTTAACAAAATCTTTTTCAAAATCTTCTATCATTGTTGCCTGTGCTTTTTTACCAACAATTGTCTGTAAAAGTTCAGTAACATCTTTGTAAAGTTGTTCAATTGTTTTTTCCTGCATCTTTTTTTCAATTTCTTTTCTAAGTTCTTTTAATCTTTTCAAATAATCTTCAGTATCTGCTAAAAGTTTATCAATATCTTTCCCAGAAATTTCTTTAATTTTTTCATGTTCATAATCCCTCCAAGTTGAAATAACTCTTTCTAAAAAATCAATATATTTCTTTTCAATCATCTTTGTATTATAAAATTCTTTTTTGAAATCGTGGAGTAATTCTTTTTTCGCATTTGGAGGCGGGCAACCATTTAACATTAAAAGTGCTTGAGCTGGTGTTGTAATCCCCCAAAAAACATTTACAAAAACTTCAGACAAAAGAATTTTCTTACTTCTTGGGACAACTTGATCCCCCATAGACATAAACATATCAATTGCTTCTGGTGAAGGTTTTAACTTTCCCATTTTAAGCAAAGCTTTCCATGGCATAAAAGTTCCCCTATCATAAAGAGGAATTCCATCTCTAATAAAAGTAAACATAACAGGGTGTGCATCTTTAACACTTTGCCAAAAATCAGTTAAAAGATAAATTTGTGGTTCAAGTTTATTCTTCACACCAGCAAGGGCAGAAGCTTCTCCAACATATTGATAAATAATTCCTCGCAATCTTTCAAGAAGTTCTAATCTTGGCATTCTTTTTACATCAGTATCATTAATAATTACAAACACATCCACATCTGATGTTTTTTCAGCATCCCCTCTAACTAAGCTTCCTCCAAGAACATAACTAACAACATATTTTTCAAATTTTTGTAAAACAAGAGATTTGTGAATTTCTGCAACACGCAAGGCTCCTAAAATTCCTTTATCATACAAAGGATAACTCATTGCAATTGCACTTGAAATTTCAAATTTACTATCCAAACAAGATTCCCAAATATCCACTGGAGTTTTCACATGAGCCCAAATATCTTGTTTTGTCTTATCAATTTCTTCAACAAGAGTTTTTTTTATCTTTGGAATTTCTTTAATTTTTTCTTCTGGAACAATTATATAAAGATGCATTTTCTTTTGCAACTTTTCCATTTGCTCTTTTGGCAAATTTTCACCGATTTCTTCTTCAATAAATTCTTTATTTGCTTGTGCAGGAAGAAGCCCGATTGCTTGAATATATGGAAATTTTTTTACTACAGAATTTTTAAATTTGTCAAGTTCCTTTTTTATTTTTTCAGTTTGCTTTTGAGCTTCTTCCAAATTTTCAGGAATAATTGGCTTTTTTTCAGAATATTTATGGGTAATTTTCATTTCTGGAATTTCATCTTCTATTTTAGGTTCATTTTTTTCTGCCATATTTGAAAAAGATAATTCTAACTTATAAATGTTACGTTAGAATTCTTAGAAATTTTCTTATTCTTTAGGGCATTTTACAAGGCAACTTTGTTTCTTCTCTATATTTGCGTTGGTTATCAAAAATTACATTTATTCCATTAAGATATTCCTTTGCAATTGGGCAAAACTTTGCTAATCCTTCAATATTTGTCCTTAATCCTTCCCAGTTTCTTCTCCAACTTACAATTTCAAACTCCCTAATTGAAGTGTCAGCTTTGGAAATATCGTATTTTTGCATTTGGTTAAATCTTTCAACCAAAGTAACAAGATTTGTTAAACTTTCTAATTGTTTTTTACTCAAAGAATATGTTTCAACCATATAAATATTTTTTTTATAAGTTTTTAAAGATTGTTGTATTCTATTTTTTTCTGTTTGAGCAAAATTTAAAAGTCTTGATTTTCTTTAAAACCTAAGGTCCCGTAGTCTAATGGTAGAACACCTCGTTTACACCGAGGAAGCGCAGGTCCGATTCCTGCCGGGACCATGTTATTTTATTTTCTAGATAGTTTTATAAAATATGTTTCTTTATTTCATATATGAGAAAGAGCGTGATAATTTTAATTTTAATTGGAATATTATTTTTTCCTTTAGTTCAAGCTCAAACTTATTCTGGATTTAATAGATTTACAGACAATGTTAAATTATTTTTTTCAGGAGGAGATGAAAAAGTAGGTGTAGCATTGGAAATAAGAGAAAAAGAAGTAAATTCTGCAATTAATAATATTCAAAATCAAGGAGAAGATAAAGCAATTCAAAATTTAGAAAGAGCAAAAGAAAAACTTCAAATAATTCAAGAAGAAGTTTCTCTAAATACTTCTGAAGAAATTAAAATAAGTGTTGATGAAATTAAAGATAAAATAAATGAACAAGAAAATCTTCCAATTGAATTTGAAGACTATCTTTTAGAAGAAGAAAAAACACAACTTACTGCAATTCTTACAGAAAAAACTTATGAATATTGTAGCGAATTTGCAAAAGAAGATTTTACTTTAATGTTAAAAGAAGAAGAATGCAATCCAGATACTGCCATTCCTGGACTTGAAGAAGAATTAAGAAACTTAAAAGATTTGCAATACAGGATGTTTGTTCAATTAATATTAGAAATTAGAAGTTGCATAGATGACCCTGGAACTTGTAACTGCGAGGTTAATGTTGATGTTGAACAAAAAGCAAAATGTGAAAAAATGGTTGCTCTCGCCATGAAATGCGAATATAAAGAAGACGAAACATCCTGCAGTGAATTAAAAGCAATGGAGCCTAAACAAGGAGATAGTTTTGCAGAAAGTTTTGTCCCTGATTTTTTAAAAAATTTGTTTAAAGAAAAAGAATATATGATAGAATATAATATAGAGCCTTCATGCGGAGTTCCTGAAGAGTGTTGGGATGATAATGATAAACCAGAATGTAGACAATATGATTATCTAAAAGAAACCAAAGAAGATTGGGATGAATATGGAAATTATATAGGTACAGAAAATGATTGTAAACTTAAAGGGTCAATGTTGACGATGAAGGAATCAATTCCTCAATGTTTTGAGGGAGATAAATTTCTTGAAGAAAAATGTGGAAAAATTACTATGGTTGAAAACGAAGATGGTTTGATAAATTATATTATTGAAAACGAGATTAATAAAGTGGTTGAAGAGTTTGAAAATAAATCAGAACAACATTTAATGGAAATTAGAAGTGGATGGATGATGGTTGATAACAAATGGGTAATAGATAAAGGACAAATGAATAATGAAAATTGGACAATGGGTGAAGGTCAATGGACAGTAAGTACTAAAGCCAGAGAAATAAAACAAGATATGAATCAAATTAAAAATCAAATAGTAAATAGAACTTATGCTCCTGGAACAGGGCCTGGAGGGGTTGGAGGAGTTGTTGTAGATGGAGATGGACAAGATGTTGTAACTGGTGGAGATGGAGGAGGCAATGTGGTTGTGGAAGGTAATGGGGGAGGAAATGCTGGAAATAATGTAGTTGTTAATAGCGGAGGAGAAAATAATATTATTACAGATGATATGTCTGTAGATGCTGGACCAGTAAATAGTGAAGATAGTGGGGGGAATGATATTGCAGGAGTAGATGAAGATGAAAATCCAAGTGAATCTGGAACAGTTGGAGATGTTGATGAAGATTAAAAATCAGACAATCTTTTAAACTATTAATTCTAATTATATTTAAAATCTATGCGATTTCCTTCAGAGGCAAGTAAAGAAATTGCTTTACCTCAAAGGAAGGGAAAATCGGCCCCGAAATTCAAAGGGGTCTCCTGTGGAGAAAAAAACCGCTTAGGTTGTTTTCAGCGTGAATAGTTTAGTGGTAGAATATCTCGTTGCCAATAAAAGAAACCCTCTGGTTTCTTTTTAACTTCCTCAAATTGCAGAAAGGCGATTTCTAATTACCTCCTGTGAAATCGTGAAGAAGTAATCTAAAAAGCAAAAACGAGGTGACCCGGGTTCGAGTCCCGGTTCGCGCATAAAAGAAACCAGAGGGTTTCTTTTTAACTTCCTCAAAACATGGAAAGGCGATTTTCAAATGCACTTAATAAAATCGCGATGAACGAGAACCCTTGGGTTTCGTTTGATTCAAAAATTCACTGACAAACGACAGGGAACAAAGTGACCTACGAGTCCCGGTTCGTGCATTTTTAAAAAGTGAATTACCCTAAGGCAAGACCTTAGGGCATCTAAAAATTATCTAATCTTAATTGTTCTCCTTTTCTTCCTTGATTTTTAATATAATTTCTGATTATTTCTGCGTTTATTCCTTCACCAACAGTTCCAACATAGCCCCCATCACTCCAAAACTCTCCCCCCCATAATTCTTTTTTTAAATCAGGATGTTTTTCAAAAAGTTTAATTGCAGTTATACTTTTTACAATTCTAAATATTTGCGAAGCAGAATATCTCGGCACAGATTGTAACATGAAATGCACGTGGTCTTCGTCAAAACCGATTGTTTCAAATTTCATAGTATATCTTTTTTCCAATCCTTTACAAATTTCCTTAAAAGTTTCTATATATTTATTTTCTAAAAACAAATCTTTTCTATACTTAATACAAAAAACAAAGTGATATTTTATTTTGAAAACTTTGTGATATGACTTGCAAAGTTCATCCATCTAAAAGTTAGGTTCTACTAACTTATAGCTTTATCCCCAAGGCAAGACCTTGGGGTATTAAAAAGAATAAAAATAGTTTCGGAATATAAAAAATAAAAAATAAAGAAGTTAGATTTTACAAATCTGCTTCTTCTGGGTCTTCTTCTGAATCGTCAGTAATAGATTCATCATCCCATTCGTCATCAGACATTTTTTTGTCCTCCATTTTAAATATTCTTAGGAACCTTTTGCTTTTTTAAATCTTCCCATATCAAAAAGTAACTAAAAAAAGACAACTCACATTTAAATATAAAAAAAATATAAATGATAATCCAAAGGAGGTGTAGTTAAATGGCTAAAAAAACAAAAAAGAAAGTTGTAAAACCTAAGAAGAACTAATTTTCTAAATTAATCATTTATTTCATTTTTATTTTGTCATGTAAAGATAGTATTTCAATTACTAAAAATTTATAAGTAAGGGTGTTTTCTAAAAATTATGGAAAGAGTGCTTGTTGCAGATATTATGACTAAGGATCCTATTATTGCTAAGGCAGACCTTAATCTTTTGGATTGTGCAAAAAAAATGGTGAAAAATAGAGTAGGAAGTTTAATTCTTGTTGATAACAAAAAGTTAGTTGGATTAATAACCCAGAGAGATATTTTATGGGCACTTGTGAAAAAATCAAAAGAAGACCTTTTAAAAATAAAAGCTGTTGAAATTTCTCCAAAAAAACTTGCAACAATAAAACCTTCTTCTACAATTAAAGAAGCACTTTCAAAAATGAAAAAACTTAAGTTTGAAAGATTGCCTGTTGTCCAAGAAAATAACCTTGTTGGAATGTTAACAATAAAAGATATTTTAAATTTCCATCCTGAACTTTATCCAGAACTTGAAGAATTTGCAAAAATAAGAGAAGAGTCAAGAAAACTTAGAGGCTTACAAAAACTTAAAGAAAAAAGTTCATCAGAAGGAATTTGCGAAGAATGCGGTGCCCAAGATTTTTTATACAGAATAAACGGAATGCTCATTTGTGAATCTTGTAGAAATGCTATGTAAAAACATTTAAATATATTCTTTCTAATTAAATAATATAAAAGATGGAAAAAGAAGAGATATTCTCAAGCAAAGTAAAGCATGACGGAATTTTCTCATTTAAAGATTTTTATAAATTTTGTTATGAATGGCTTACAGATGAAACAGGATTAGATGTTGCAGAAGGAAAGTATTCTGAAAAAATTGTAGGAGATGCAAAAGAAATAATTGTGGAATGGGAAGGAACAAAAAAAATTACAGATTATTTTAAATATAGTGTAAAAGTTAAATTCCGAATTCTTAATATGAAAGAAGTTGAAGTTATGCAAGGAAATGCAAAAATCAAAACAAATAAAGGAAGTGTTGAAATAAAAACTTCTGGAAATCTTTTACGAGATTATGATGGCAAGTTTGAAAAAACCTACTTTCAAAAATTCTTAAGATCAATCTATGAAAAATGGGTAATTGCTTCAAGAATCGAGCAAATGGAAGATAAGTTAATAGGTAAATGTGACGAATTCTTAAACCAATCAAAAGCATGGTTAGACTTAGAAGGCAGGAAATAAGTATTAATTTTATAGTTATAACAGGATAGAAATGTTTTTAAAGTTTGAATTTGTTTGATTTTTATGGTAAATAGATTTTATCAAACATTAAAAGAAACTTGGAATGTTGTAAAAGCACATAAAAAAGAAAGTGCTTTAATTGCATTAACTATTGGATTAGGGTTGCAAAGATGTGGCAGAACAGAATATGAATATTGCGGGATGGTTGAGCAAGATAGTGTAAAATTTGAAACAATGAAGGAAAAGTTTTGGAATAATCCTATTAGATTAAACTATTTAACTTTTTACAATCTTGATGGAAGTTCTATTTTAATGAGTGATAAATTTTGGAACGATTTAAAATTTGAATATGTTACAATAACTGAAAAAGATAGTTCTCAAAAATATTATGGTTCTTGTAATAAAAAAGTTGGAAAATATGTTGTTGGACTATGGCAAGCAAAAGCTGATTCTGTTTTACCAGAAATTTTAAAAATAAAAGAAGAACAAAAAGAACAAGAAAGACAAGAGAAAATAAAATACGGTTTAAGGTATTTGAAGTAAAATAACTATATTCTGCACTCCCACAAATTTTAAATAGAAATAATATGATGTTTTAATATGAAAAAAGCTTTTATTTTGCTATTGACTTTATTATTAGTTTTACCAGGAATTTTTGCAATAAATATAGACGTTAAAAGAACAAGCACAGGTCAAGTTATGATTGCAGATTTAAACAACCCTGTAACTTTTGATTTAGAAATAACCAATTCTGGAGACACTGGTGATTTTGAATTTTACAATCTTTTAGCTTTTGATATGCAACCAACAGAACTAACAAGAATAGAAAAAGACCAAACAAAAACTATAGAATTAACAATAACTTCTTTGAAAGATTTTACATATCGTGGTTTTTACACTTTTAGTTATTTTATTAGAGATTCAAATGATAATGAAGTTCAAGAACAATTAATTTTTAAAATAACAGATTTGAAAAATTCATTTTTAATTGGTTCAGGAGAAATAGACCCAAATTCAAATACAATTGAAATATTCATACAAAATAAAGAAAATTTTAATTTTAGTCAAATATCTGCAAAATTTTCTTCTGTTTTCTTTGACGTTGAAAAAGAATTTGAATTAAGTCCAAAAGAAAAAAAGGTTTTTGGGATTCAATTAAATAAAGAAGATTTTAATAAAATCCTTGCAGGCTTTTATACAATAGAAGCAGAAATTAATGTGCAAGGAAAAAAAGCGATAATTGAAGGTGTTGTGAAATTTAATGAAGAAGAATTAATTGAAACCACAAAAGAAAACTCTGGATTTTTTATAAATACAAAAACAATTACAAAAAAAAATAACGGAAACGTCGCTGTTCAACCAGAGATAATTTTCAAGAAAAATATAATCTCAAGATTGTTCACAACTTTTAATCCTGAACCAGAACTTGTTGAAAGACAAGGGACTAAAATTTATTATACGTGGAACCTTAATCTTCTGCCAGGAGAAACTTTAGAAATAAAAATTAAAACAAATTGGTTTTTTCCTTTCCTTGGGATAATTTTAATTATTGCAATTGTTCTTTTCGCGAAAAAATATTCAACTTCTGATTTGGTTTTAAGAAAAAAGGTTTCTTTTGTTAAAGCAAAAGGTGGCGAGTTTGCATTAAAAGTTTCTTTGTTCGTAAAAGCAAGAAAATATGTTGAGAGAGTAAATATAATTGATAGATTACCTCCTTTAGTAAAAATTTACGAAAAGTTCGGCGGAGAACAACCAACTCGAATTAGTAAAGAAAACAAAAGAATAGAATGGAATTTTGGAAAACTGGAATCAGGCGAAGTTCGAATGATTTCATATATAATTTATTCTAAGATTGGCGTGCTCGGTAAGTTTGCATTGCCTTCTGCATTATCTATTTACGAACGTGAAGGCAAAATAAAAGAAACTCGTTCAAACCAAGCTTTCTTTGTAGCAGAACAACGAAAAGGCGAAGTTGAAGAAGAATAAAAAAGAAGATGAATAAAAAATCTAAATTATTTGCTTTAGTTGAAGTAAAATTATGGGGGTGGTATGATAACTTAAAAGAAGCAGAAGAGGAGAAAGAAATGGTTAATCCAATAGAGGTGAGGGACAATAATGAATATATCATTCTCTCAGAAAAAGAAGCACTGAAATATGGTTTTGAAGAGGAGCAAACAACAAATTTAAAAACAAAATCATTCTTCTAATATCATCCCTCTATGTTTCAGAATGAGATATTGGGATATGCAAAATTCATCCCTCCATAGCTCTGTGGGGGCATATCTTAACCACTTAACTTTAAACAAATGTTCAACTCAAAATGGACAACTGCCACCAAAAGAACACGCTTTCATAATTAAATTAATCTGTTCGCCAAAAAGCCCGAACTCACCCAATCCGCTCTGATGTGTAAAATAGCAACACAGCCCGAACATAATTAAAATCCCAATGTAGCTTCTACCCAATTCAAAACAATCAATTTTTTTAAGTTTAAATATCATTTTCCCTTTTTAACAGGCGTTAAAATAATCTCGCCCTTTTTTATTTTAAGTTCAAAATCCTTCTCTCGAAGTCCGTGAGCCTCGATTAATGCTCTGGGTATAGTGATTCGATAGCTTTCGTATTCTGTCCCTTTTCGGACTATTTGAAGTTTAAGTTTGATTGTCATGTGTGTATCAAGAAAACTTTATTTAAATAACTTTGGATATTAATTAATACTTGAAACAAGTATTAACTTTCTCAATGATAATATATTACTCATAGGCATATAAATCTAAATTTTCGGTTTATCGAGGGAAAACGACCTCATATAAAGCCAAATGGTGCATTTAAATTAAGAAGTTGATGTAATGCTTAACTCTTTTTTAGGTGTTTATAGACGCTGAATAAGAAAACTATTTTTATCCTTAACATTCTTTCTAAAATTATTCTTTTATTTTTTGATTGTAATTTTCATCAAAATTTTCTAAAAGTTCAACTATGTTTTCTTCGCTGGTATATTTCTCTCCGCATTGTGGGCATGAAATAGCTTTTCCTTTAAACAAAACTATTCCTGGATTACTTAACTCTACTTTTAAATTTGTATCAGTTTCTTCTCCAGAAAATTCGGTGTTACAATTAATACATTTCATTTTTTGTTATTTTATATCTATTTATATGTTCTTTTCAAGATAGAAAAGTTTATAAATTTTGTGGAAATAAGGATTTATAAATATTTTGATATACAAATTTATTCTTCTGAAACATGCATTTTTACAACAAGCGGAAGAGTTTGCATTCCTCTTGCTCCAGCAATCCTATTATACTCTTTAATAAACCAATTTGGACTATAAAATTCTTTTTTAACATCTTTAATTGTGAGTAAAATTATTTCTTCATTTATAAAACAAGGGAGAGATATAATTTCTCCACTAATTCCCACAAAAATACAAATATAATTGCTTTGGATATTTTCACTTTTTCTTGTATCTTCAACAAAAACCCCTTTTTCTGGATTTTTTATAGCTTCAATACATTCTTTCACCATTTCTTTAAGCATAAAGGTTATGGGGAATAAATGTTTTCTCTCTTTGCACATCCTGGGAAAATGTTCGGATTTAATAACTATTTTTCTGTTTCTAATTTCTTGAGTTAACATCTTTATTCATATACCCACTTCTTTATAAATTTTATTAATATCTTTGTTAAGATAGTGTTTTGTTATTTCTTCTTGATTTTCTTCAAACATTTTAATTATTTTAATAATTCCTTCTTTACTTCCATAAACATACGAAAAAAACTTACTTTTTAGATATTAATTAATACTTGGAATCAAAGATTATCAAAAATAACCTGTGCCTTTCAATATAAAATAAAGAGCTGAAAGTATTGCTATAATAAATAATACTTCAGACCAATGTTCTTTTAACCATTTTTTAAATTTCATTTAAATAATTTCAAAACCCCGAAGTGTTAGAGCTAACATTAATAAGATTCCAATCACCCAAATTATTTTTTCTTGATTTTTATTGAGCCAATTCTTTTTCATTTGTTCTTTCCCAACGTTTCAGTTTTTGAAGATTCATTGTATTGCTTGTTTTATTTCCATCTTTGTCAGTTTCATAAAACAACATTTTATCTAAATCAACAATCCCAAAACATCTATCTTCAAATCCTTCTTCTGACCAAAGTTCCCAATATCCAAATCCTTGTGTTATGTTTCCCATTATTTTTTAAGTTTTTTTATCAATTTAAATTTATCCTTTCTATCGTTCACGAAGGGTTCCTCAAGTGCACGGGAAAAAGTGTCTGATTTTCCCTTTGAGAATTTCACTTTATTTTGTGTCCATAGTTTTTTGGGGTGTGGGATTGAATTACTGCTTATCACCTTACCATTTTCTAAAACTTCTAAAACGATTTTTCTTGTGCCGTCTGAAAACTTTCCCTTAAATCTGTATCTGTATTTTTTCATTTTCTATTTATTATTTTATTTATTTAACCTCTAAAAAAACTAAACCTCCTAAGTGTGCCTAAACCTTTTATGAATTCAAATTTGTATTCTCCAATATCTGTATCAATTATTTTAATAGTGAAAAACTTTGCAAACCTTCTGCTCCAATGATTAATCTTTCGCCATCTAAGAAGTCTATAAGTCCCCTGTCCAAAGTTGCCATACATCCATTTGGCGATTCCTTTCTGTGTATTTGTTTCATCGAAGGGCATAAAGATTGATTGCAGTGGCTTAAAGGTTAGTTTGACCCTATTTCTTATGCTCTTTGGGAGATTCGCCTTGCCCTGTGGTGTGATCTCATTTACTTTGTAAACCATGACCTTCATTCCTCCAAAGTTCTTGTCTGCAATCTCAAAATTTTCCGCCATTGTGTTAAATTATTACGTTTATAATGCCAGATATATACCCATTAATCATTTTTCTTGGCATATAGGAGCTGTCTTGCGTTTAATTCTTGATTTTTGAACTCTTTTTTGATTTCATTTATAATATCTTTATGATTTTTCATTCTTTCAGGAAAAGTTTCACTAAATTGTTTATCAAACACTTGATTTCTTTCTGCGTGTGCATGTTTCGGCAAATGAAAGTGCCAAATTCCTTTTTCTCCTACATCTTCACTCAATAAATAAAATTCATTGTGCTTTAAACTTAAAATATCATCTCGTTCATATTGATTCAATCCAATAATTTTCCCAATATCATATAAATCTTGCAGTGCAGAAGTCCGACCCAAAATAATATGTGAAAAACTTTGTCTAACTGCTGAATCAATCTCAGAATAAATTTGACTTGCTCCAATTATTCTAATCCCTAAACTTCGGCACACAGATAAAAGTTCTGTTAAAAGTTTATTTAAAATTCTTTGAAAATCATAGAGGGGGTTATTTGGGGCAATGGTTTTTAATTCATCCAGCACAATTATAATTTCTTTTTTTATTTTTCCTGAAGCTTTGGCTCGTCTGATCTCATTTAAAATATAAAGAGTTGCCAAATCTCTAATCTTCTCATCATTTGAATATCGATTTGAAAAAATATGATAACTTGTTTGGTCTTGAAGAATTTTAACAATGTCTAAATTATGTTTAAATGATTGTGGCATAATTATTGGTTGGTCTTTGAATCTTCCTAAAAAGTTTAAGATTGTATTTACATTTATAGAACTTGCTTTGCTTTCAAAAGAAAATAAATCTTGTTTCTCTTTTATGTTTCCTTGTTTGAGTTTAACAATTAAATCAAAAAATCCCTCGTTCTTTTTTAGTCGCTCAATCGCTGTATTCAAAGCAGATATACTTGATGTCTCTCCAGAATTTTCAAAAATAAAACTTGTTAATAATCTATCAAACTTTTTAATATTCATTGTCCAAATTTTTAATTCAGGAATGGTTTTGAATGTTGGAATGTTGCTGTTTAAATGATATAATTTTATTTTTTTAGATTGTGGGTTTTCTCCCTGAAATTTCAATTTATTTAAATGATATTGCATTGTTGGTTTAAATGCACTTGCCCCAGCTTCTAAATTCGCTTTTGAACTTTCAATATAAACAACAATGTGCCCTTTTTTGTGATGTTCTTCTACAAATCTTTCGATAGCAAGAGTTTTAGTTGCCCCTGTTTGAGCGATAAATAAAACATGACCTTCGCCTCCACTTTTTAGTTTTTTTATTCCATTAATTTCTTCAGTTATCATTTTCTTTTTTTTCTTCTCCTTCTTCTAATTTTTGTAGTTCTTGTTCGAAATGTTGTTTTCTATAATTCAAGCTCTTTTTTTCCATGTCTTGTTCAGTTTCAAAACTGATTAAATCTTTAGACGCCTGAGCGAGATAATCACTTGGTATTGTTCGGTTTTTCAAAGGTGTTTGATCTAATAAAAAACCAAAAAAATGGATTATCCTTGTGTGAATTACTGGCATTTGAGAAAGTGCGTTTAAGAAATTCCTATAAGTTTCCTTCCAAACATTTGAATTTTTATAATCTGTATCTTTTAACAAATCAAAATAATGATTAATATGATAAACGATTTTCCCAAACGAAATTAAAGTATTATTGAGATTCACATATTCTTTTTTGTAATGTTCTTCAATTTTCTTTTCCCCGATAACTACTCGCAATAATTCTATGGCTTGATATAAATGAACAAATTGTCTACTATCATTGATTACTGAATAACTTGCCAAGTGCCTAAAAATTAATTGCGTTAGGGGCGGGCTTATGTATATTTCTTTTTCCATTTTATTTTAATCGAGGTAGGCAATGTCTCCTTGAATATTTTTTGGGGCTTCTGAAGGGAGTATAATTTTTTCTTCGTTTAGATAAATGTGTAATATTTTTTCATACTTTTTTTTAAATATTAATAATATTTTTTTAGAAATTTGAATATCATAATCTTCTGCATAAAGTTGCTTAAAATTTTTATTAAAAGTTTCCATTTTTTCGTTTTCCTTTAAAGAATTTAAAATTTTGTTTAAATCAAAATCATAAAGAGATTGCCATGCCTGAATAACTTTTAATTTTTCTGGAATATCAAGCTTCTTTTTAAGAGATAATAAATTAACAATATCAAAAAAAGAAAGAAAGCTGGAGATTTGGTCTCCAGACTTTTCTCTATTTAAATTCTGTTTCAATTTCGTTTTAATAACTTGTCGGATCAACATCTTCTTTTAAATTTAAATCTAAAAACAAATTGTTCAATTCATCTAAAATTTCTCTATTTTTAAAAACCAATTCAGATAACTTCTTTATATCTCTATATTTTCCAAAATAAGAATCTTTTAGTAATCTCTCTGAAAGTGCATAAAGTTGCTTGAACTCATCATTATCTAAAAAGTTAAATAATTCTTTGAAAGATTTGTCTTTTGAAATTGCAAAAACTAAAAAAGGTTTTATTATTAAAATAAAATTCCCTACTATTTTTCCAGTATCTATTTCTGCCTTCAATTTACTAAAATCTGATTTCTTTGGATAAATTTTAACAAATTGAATTAATTTATTTTTTTGTTCTTTTGTTATTTCCATTTTTACCTCCTTTCAATTTTTTCAGTTTTTTTATTTTTCTGAAACATTCTTTACAAACATGTAGTGATTTAATCCAACTCGTAGCTTTTCTATAATTACAATTTTGGCATTTAGTCATTTTTCTTTTAATTTCTTTTTTATTTTGGAAATTGTTTTTTTGGTTTTTTGCCCTTTGTTTTTGAACTTGAGTCTGGATAACCAATTTTTAAATCTGAAAACGACCTCATCTGGCAAAAGTTCTTTTTCATTTTTGAGTTTATTTTCCATTTTTGATATTATTAATATTTAAATTTTCAATGGCAAGAAAAACCAGATTTGAATCATATAATTTGCATAATTCGTCTGGCTCAAATCCGCAAAGTAATTTTTCCTGAATCTGTGAGATTGCTTTTTTATTGTTCATTTTCTAAAACCTTCCATCTCTGTTTCTTCGTCACATTCGTCATTTGCGTCACATTCGTCACACTGATTAATGATTTCAGTTGTATATTCGTCACCATTCGTCACACTTTTAACATCATTCGTCACAGGTTTTTCATTATTAATAAGGGATTGTGATGAATGTGATGAATAATTAACTAAATCTGGACAGAGAGGAGCAACTATTATTTCAAAATTCATTTTATTAATTAAATATGAAATACCCACCCTATCTTTTGGTTGCCTCAATTCTTTAAATCCAAGATTATCCAATCGGGTAGTAATTGTTTTTTCATGCGGATATTTTTCTGTTTCAAAAGAAAAGTTTACTTTATATTTTTCTTTAATTGTTTTTGGTCTTACAATTTCAATTCCAGAATCCAATATTTCTTTTATAATTGAAAGAATCCTATAATCCCAAGAATCTTCACTCAAAAAATCTTCTTTTCTTTGTAGAGAAAGTTTTTCAGCAAAATTTAAAACTTCATTAAACCAATCTTTTCCGACTACATTTGCAAGAGCCAAAAGTGGCTTCCAAATTTGTAAATCTCTTTTTTTAAGTTTTAAATTTTTATATAAAGAATCATCCCTATAAGAATCCTCAACTTGTTTCCAGTATTTTAATCCAAATAAATATAAGTAATCTTTCAAAATTTTCCAATCAGGATTATTTTCATTGGGTTCTTTTTCTCCTCTGGGGTCGTTATCTAAACTCCTCGTATGAACTTGTGTTATTGTTCGGCTTTCTGTTGCTCCAAAAAGACCATTAATAGAGCCGACTCTTGTCGGAGAATAGACTTGATAATAAACACAAATAAATTTATTTCCTACTTTCTCTATTCTCGGAATTGTCGAACCTTTAGAATAAGAGCCGTTAATTAATTCAACTCGATTGTCACTTTCCATTTGTCCTTTTTTGAATGTAAATAACTTTTCCGCTTCATCAATATATTTTGTTGGTCTTTTATCGTGGGTTTCTCTGAATAATGTGGATTCGCTTGGATTTATCATAATGTCTGTTGCATTAAAAGAAATATTTTTACTAACTTTCATTGTTTTAGTTTTTCCTGTCCCTTGTAAACCTCTTTCTTCTTTTATGGGGAAATTATCAAAGAGCATAAAAAAATATGTCCCAGCATCCCATAAAGTATTTACTTTATACCATGTTGGCTCTTTAAAAAAACAATTTTCTTCATATTTTTTCTTAATTTTTTCGAATAGTTCTCTGGGTGTTAAGTCTGGCACTCTATCATCTGCTTCTAAATAATTTTTAATAGATTCCAAAGACCACCTTAAAGGAAGATGAGAGGGGATTGCATTAAATTTTATATTATAATCCATTTCAGCTTCTTTTGTTGCTTCGGTTAATTTTCGATTAGAAGGAATTAAAACAGGACTCCAAACTTGCTCGTGTCCGATCACATCTCCTTTTTTATCAGTTAATTCTTTTTCTTTTGGTAATAACAGACCATAAGCAAAAGTATTTTCATTTAGTTTTAGTTGAGTAAATGTTTTATTTTTTAAAACTCTATCTTCATCAAAAATATAAAAATTCATTGTTCTTACATTCTCATCAACATCAAAAGGGGAAATTTCAGTCATTCTTTGCCCCCTTTTAAACACTTTTTTATAAACTCCTTAGGTCTAAGCTGTGAATTTCCACCATGAACCTCAATCTGTAAGGGTGTTAAGGCACGTTGACAGGCGTTCAGGCATTGTTTATGGTATTCAAGCAACTGAGATATGGTTTTCGCATCACAATCTCTAATTTTACGCTTAAAATAATCTTTAATTAGTGTTTCCAAATCTGAATAAAAGCCGATATTTCTATCTCTTTCCACCAGAATAAATTGGTGTGTGTCTGATTGAATTTTAAAATCTTTGCTTAAAGAGATATTAATAGTCATTTTTCACCTCCAAAACTTCGATAGAACTTTTATTTAAACTAACTTCAGCATTAAATTTATCTAAAATAGTTATTGAAAATTCATTTTCCTCTAAAATTTTTCCACTATAATGAAAACCTCCAACAAGAATAATACGCACTTTCCGACCTATCCGCTCTTCCATTTTTTAACACCCCTTAAAAAATTTTAAGAGAACAACCCCCCAATCCAATTTTTAATTTCAAAAAGTAAATCCCGCAAAAAAAGTCTGATATTTAAAAAAAGAGCAATATCTGATATCCTGATAAAAATTATTGCGACAATTACTAAAAGAAAAAATCCAAGAATTAATTTTTTAAAAAAGTCTTTTTTCATTTTAATTATCCGAATAAGCTCCATAATTTAATTAATTGGAAAAGATTTGGGAAAAATAAAGAAATTCCCCAAACAATTAATACTAAAAAAATAATTAAGATAATTGTGTTTCTTAAAAGGTGAGCCATTTTTAATTTACCACCTCAACAAGTTTATTTTCTGGAGGTCGGGAGGGCAAAGAAAAAACCCCCCCTTTTCCGTTAACCAATGGCAATTTACTAAAAGCAAAGTTTGAATCAATAATTTTTTTAGATTTTAAAATAGCAATTAATTTTCGCATATTTTTTTGATATTCCATTACAGAATTTTCAAAACTATCTTTTTCTGGCATTTTCTCCCTCTTTTAATTTAACGATCGTTATATTACTCGAACATATTTTTTCAACAATTCCTAAACGAGAAAGGAACTCCACCGAACCCTGAACCGCAAAAAAATTTAATCTCAATTTCTCAGAAATTTCGTTGAATGTAGCTGGTTTCAATTTCAACATCTCTAAAATTTTTTCATTTGTTTTGTTTGTGGTGTTTATCATTGTTTGCATTGTCCTAAATTGTCCCAAATAACCATATTAATCATAGTTTATAAACTTTTAGGTAAGCTTGAGACAATTTAAAATTATGGGAAAGAAAAGGTTTAAATAGGGCAATCCATTATAAGTATTAATAATACTTGAAAAATGGAATTAAAAAACAAAATAAATACATCGGAAACAGAGGCATTAGAAAGAGTATTTTTATTAAGAACTGATCCTTCTTACTTAAGAAGTTGCTTAAATGTTTTAACAAGGTTAGAACAAAATATAATAAAAATTTTATATTCTAAATCAGGTGCAATGAATGTTAAAGAAATTCGGAACACCTATATCTTTTGGACATACAACTCAATCTTAAGATATTGTGATTCATTAGAAGAATCAAATATAACGAGAAAATTAATTATTAAAAATGCAGAAAAAAAAGGTGAAAAAATAACTCAAGAAAATCTTGATAAAATAAACATCCACACAATTTTAGATAAAACCACCTATGAAAATGAAATATTTGAATTAAATTGGATTACAATTCCTTTCTTACCAGAGGAACAAATAAAATCCTTATTAAAAGAAATAGATTTGCTTAAGAAAAATAAAGAGAAAGAGAAAGAGAAAATACTTTCTTTATATGAAAAAGCTGAAATAATGAATAAAGTTTTTTCTAAATATCATATTGAAATTCCTGGCTTTTCCACAATTAAAAATTCTTTAGGGTCTTTAATAAAAATAAATCTTGTTATAGAAAGAAAGTTAGAAGGAAAAATAAAAAGGCTTTATTTTATCAATCCTAAATTCAATGTTTTTTTTAAAAAATTATCTGACCAAAAAAAGAATTCTCTTAAAAGAAAAAACAAGTATTAATACTTATTTTTCAATAGAAAAAACTAATTGCCCTGTATCATCAACAATCTTTTTTACAATTAACTCCATTTGCTTTTGTCTTTTCTTTAGGTTCTCAATATCCAACTCATATTTGTTTCGATCTTCTTTTGAAAGTGGTTTTGTTTTAATCCAAAGAGCACGAGCTCGTGATTTTAAAGCGTCCTCATCTAAATTCATATAAACAGATTTCATTGATTTATTATGCCCTAATTGGTTTGCTGTGTCGCTGTCCTTTCGTTTATCGTCTGAATAAAGGATTGTAGCAATACTATGGCGTAAAGCATAAGGCACGACTTCTTTTCCTAATGTTCTTATTGATAATCTTTTTAATCTCCCACAAATTGAACGAGCAACAATCGGGCAACCTTCTTTTAAAGGACTTGGGAAAACCCATTCTGAAGAATTAAACTTTTTCCATTCTTTAAGTAAATGTTCAACTTCTCTTGGAAGGGATTTATAAAAATCTTTATTTGTCTTTGAAGTGTGAAGTTTTATAATTACTCCGTTATCAAAATCTATCTGCGACCATTTTAATCTGCAACATTCAGAAGGTCTAAATCCGCCATAAAAAAAGACCATCCAGTAAGCCCTATACATTAAATCTTTTTCACCAGCAACTAACTTTTTAATTTCTTCTAAACTAATCATTTGTTCTGGTGTATATGCTTTGTTTGGTTTTTGCATTTTGCACAATCTATCTAAATTTCTAAACCTTAAACTCCAATCTGCAAAGTTCCATTTTAAAAAAACTTTGATATATGTTTTAATATCGTTTTGGGTTCTTGTGCTGAACTCTAAAGAATTAAGGAATTTTGCCAAATCATTCTCATTAAATTTGTCTAAAGATTTGTTTGTAGAATCTAAAAACCTTTTCAAATATCTTTCAATATCTTTTATCTTTTCTGTTGTGTGAACAGAAGTTTTTTTAAACTCTAAATGATTGTTTAAAATCGTTGTTTTACTCATACAAAAGTTAAGGAAATCCAACTTATAAACCTTTGTAAGTGGGACATATACTATCCCTCCATAGCTCAGTGGTTAGAGCGCCTGGCTGTAGTTTCAAACTAAGGTGGAGATTCCATTTGGATTACTATGAAGCCCTAAAAGTCAGATTTCGGGAGCAGTTCCCGGGAGATCCCCAGTTCAACTCTGGGTGGGGGGATTTTTTTATTTTATAGGAAAAGTTAAAAGACAATTTTATAAAGTTTAGAATTCTTCAATTATAAAAGAAACATGAAAACAAAAATAAACAAAAATGGATATCTTA
>Ga0268285_1000351_pt1 | contig 27847 bp, 23 predicted proteins | sample saktaG_2_FD_190144 | JGI IMG/M metagenome (GOLD analysis project Ga0268285, IMG submission 190144) | Saline water microbial communities from Sakinaw Lake, British Columbia, Canada - sak_2013_06_06_120m | ecosystem: Environmental > Aquatic > Non-marine Saline and Alkaline > Saline ... | reverse complement strand
TTGCCCTCCATGACGACGTAGTCTTTTTCCCGCTCGAAGGTCACGTGGGCTCTCAGGGATTGTGATATCAGGTGCGGCCAGTCCATGTTGGACCCGGTATAGAATGAGCCTAATCCCGCAATTTCCTGTGCAGCTCCCACGCCTTCGTGTGTAAGATTTACTGCTTTCTTGTCGTATTCTACTTCATAGTATTGCGTGGTGCTTGCAAGCCTGGCCTGGGCGATGTCGATTTCGGCCTGGCTTTTCTCTATTGCTTTTTGAGCCTTTTCGATTCTATTGCTGTTCTTGTCTTTCTTCGCTTCGGCAAGTTCGCCCTGGGCGTTGGCGACAGTACGCTCCGCTGAATCGATTTGTTTTTTAGTTCGGTCGTAGCCGCTTTGAAGACTGATCAGTTTCCTTGATACCTGGTCGGCCTTGCCGTATCTGGTGACGTCATCAAAGGCCGGGCCGGATATGATTAAGGGAGTTCTGGCCTCGTCAATCAGAATCGAGTCGACTTCGTCGATTATAGCGTATTGCAGGGGCCCCTGGACCATCTGCTCGATCGAGGTTTTCATATTGTCGCGGAGATAATCGAAGCCGAACTCGTTGTTCGTGCCGTATGTAATGTCACAGGCGTATTGTGCTTTTCTATCGTCACCGGCACTATCCATATCCGCCTGTATCGCGCCAACCGTCATCCCCAGAGACTCATAGACCGGCGCCATCCACTCGGCGTCCCGCTTGGCCAGGTAATCGTTGACCGTAACGATATGGACTTTTCTTCCGGTCAGATGCACGAGGTACGCCGCCAGGGTTGCTACTAAGGTTTTGCCTTCACCGGTGGCCATCTCGGCGATCTTGCCCTCATAGAGGACATTGCCGCCTATAAGCTGTACATCGAAATGCCGCATCTCGACATTTCGCCTTGCCGTTTCACGAACAACTGCGAAGACCTCGGGAAGAATCTCCTCAGGCTTTGTTCCGGCCTTTAGAGCAGCCTTGAACTCGGCAGTCTTTGCCTTCAGGGCCTCATCGTCGAGCTTTTTGGTCTGCTCTTCGAATTCGCTTGCCTGCAGAGCGATGACCGAATAAACCTTAACCAGTCGCTCATTGCGAGAGCCGAAAACTTTAACAAGCGTCTTGCTTACCTTATCTAATACCATTGCGTTTTCCTGTCATCCCTGCGGAAGCAAGAATCCACAATCGTTATGATATGGATTCCCGCTTACGCGGTAATGACATTAACAGTGCCTTTATTTCACCCGTGTAACGTACTCGCCGGTACGAGTATCGATGCGTATGACCTCACCGAGCTTGATAAAAGGCGGCACCTGAACGATCAGGCCGGTTTCGAGTGTTGCCGGCTTGTTTTGATTCGTCGCTGTGGCGCCCTTTATCTCCGGCGATGTATCGGTTATCTCCAAATCCACTGTATTGGGTAGGATTACAATCACCGGTTTGCCTTCGTACAGACTGACCTGCAATGTGCTATTCGGCTTAAGATATTTCGCACCGTCACCGAACGCATCATCGTCGAGGGTAATCTGGTCGTAATTGGTCGTATCCATCAGGACGTGCTCGCTTCCGGAGGAATAAAGGTATTCGTATGTTCTTTTGTCCAGATATGCCTCTTCAACGATTTCCTCTGCTCGCAGGCGAATATTTTGAATTGTGCCGTCGGCCAGACTTTTTAGCTTTGTCTGGTAAACCGCTCCGCCCTTGCCCAATTTTACGTGCTGATAATCCACAATTGCGTACAATTTATCGTCAATCTTAACGGTCTGACCTTTTGACATCTCAGATGCTCTCATTTGTAACTCCAAATAACCAAGAACCAATCATTCATTAATTTATATGCTAAGAACGGGCCAGTATGGCAAAATTGACAACGAATGTCAATAAATGAATTTGCTTACATTGGTTGCGAATCTGTTCGCCTGGACCTGCCGGACAAGTTCTTTCCCGGCCTTGCGCGCTTTGCACAACGCTTTCTCGGATAACTGTGAATCTTCTCTGCCGGCAACCAGCCCGAAGTAGAGCGACTGTATTACCTTTGCCCCCATGAACCTGTGGATTTATTTTCGATTTTTTCGTTTCTTTTTTGTCTGCTTTTTCCGGGTCTTGCTTTTGATTTGCTGCTTCGGCTCTTTTGCCAAAAGATCCACCGGACTGATATCGAGCTGGCGGCCCGGGACGTTTACTGAAACGATACGCACTTTCATGGCCTGGCCCAAACGTATGCTGCATCCCGAACGCTCGCCGACAATGCACTGAGTTTTTTCGTTGTAATTCCAATGGTCGGGCCCCAAAGCATCCATCCGGATAAGTCCCTCGATGCCGAACTTCCTGCATTGTGCGAATACGCCGAAGCCAGTCAGGCCCGTCACGACACAGTCGAGCTGCTCGCCGATTTTTTTGCTGAGCATTTGCAGCGTCAGTACGGTCGTCAGCTCCCTTTCGGCATTCTCGGCCCGCTGCTCGGTGAAGGTAATGTGTTTGCCTACCTCAGCCAGGTTCTGCTCTTGTTCTTTGGGGAACGGCTTATTTTGTAGATAAAATTCCAACATACGATGAACTATCAGGTCTGCATACCGCCGGATCGGGCTTGTAAAGTGACAATAGTTTGTCGAAGCCAGCGCGTAATGGCCTATATGCAGCGGGGCATACTGGGCCTTCTCGAAGCTTCGCAGCACCGCCATGTTCACGGCGAAAGAACGGTCGGTGCCTTTTACGGCGGCCAATAAATCCTGAATGACCTTGCGGTCCGGATTCCTCGGCAGAGAAAATCCGAATGCCTTGACGAGCCTGGCGAGATTTTTCATGCTCATGGGATCCGGCTCCGGATGAATCCGCCGCATGAAAGCCACATTGAGCCTGTCCAGAAGCGAGGCGACGGAATCATTAGCCTCGACCATAAACATCTCGATTATCGTGTGCGGATAGCTGTCATCCGCTGGATGAGCATCCACGACTTGGCCTGATTTGTCGAACACTAACTCGGTCTCCGGCAGGTCCAGGTGTAACATTCCATTTTTTCTTCTTCGCTGTTCGATTACCCGGCTGAGTGCTTCCATCTCTTTTAGAAGCTCAATTACCTCAGGCTTGGTGTCTTTCGTGTGACCTTTCAAAATCCCGTCGGCTTGCAGGTAGGTCAAACGCTGCTTTGAGCATATAACCGAGTCAGCGAAGCTGCAGGACAAAATATTTCCCTGCTGGTCGTAAGTGATATACGCGCTTTTGGCGAAGCGTTTCTGGTCGGGCTGGAGACTGCAAATGCCGTTACTCAAAATCTCCGGCAGCATAGGAATCGTTTTTCCGGGCAGATAGGCACTGTTTCCGCGAGCCTTTGCTTCTTCATCCAGCGGCGAATCCTGCGTTACGAAGTGACTGACATCGGCGATGTGAACACCCAGCACCCGGTTGCCGTGGGAATCTTTCTCAATGCTTATCGCATCGTCGAAATCCTTAGCATCCGGCGGATCGATCGTGATGATGATTTTATCCGTGATGTCCTGTCGGGTGCCCCGTTTTTCGGGATTGAAGCTGGCGGCGGCCCGGCGTGTCTGCTCGATACAGTCGGTGTCGAACTGGCCCGGCAGGTGGTACTGGTAAATTATCGATTTAATTTCGGTGTCGTAACGTCCCGCTTTGCCGAGCACCTCGACGATAACGCCGCGGGCCAGATATTTATCAGTCGGATAGGAAAGTATCTCCACTACGACTTTATCTTTTTCCTTCGCCCCTTTTGCGCCGACGTCGTCGACGGAAATAGGGTCGAAAAAACTCTTTCCGTCCGGCTGGACGAGCCATGCTTCCGGATGTTTCACCAGTGTCCCGACGAATCTGTTCTGTGCTCGTTCGAGCACCTCGATGATTTCGCCGGTGTAACGCATTTCGCCGCCGCGTTTGCCCTGGCGTTTGACTTTTGCGATGACGATGTCGCCGGTCATTGCGTCGGCTTTAGCTGTTGGCGGTATGAATAAATCGCCGTGCGAGTTCGGTTCGAGAGGTATGATAAAACCGAATCCCCTCGGATTGGCTCTGAACGTTCCTACGATCTGCCCTGCCAAGGCGGGCAGGCTAACCAGATTGCGCGCACCGACCACCACATGACCGGCGTGTCGAAGTTGGTCGAAAGCATCTTTGAACTCTTGATAATCGTCTGAGCTGACATCTAATGTTTTGGCTAATTGTGCCAGCTTGAGCGGTTCGTAATCGGTGTGCTTCAACAGCTTGATTATTTGGTTTTTAAATATTTCAGGCATATTTTGTGAAGCTTATCCGCCGAACAAAGGCGGACATGTCCGCTTCGTACCTTCCTTGGCGCTTGACATTTAGCGCTTCACGAAATCCGAGATGATTAGCCCTTTTTCGCCTTGAGGGCGTTCAGACGTTTGGTTAAGCGTGATTTCTTTCGGGCGGCGGTTTTCTTGTGCATTGTGCTCGTCGAGGCTGTCTTGTCCAGCTTCTGTGTAACGAGTTTGATCTGTTCGCTTGCCGCCTCCACATTGCCGTTTTCCAGGGTTGTTTCAAAATGCTTAATTTGCGTCTTGACCTGGCTTTTGCGAGCGCGATTAATCGTTCTGCGTTTCGTGTTCTGTCTTGCTCTTTTTTTAGACTGTAACGATTGTGCCACTGTAATCTCCTAATAACCGTTGTTATTCTATTTACAAATACTTACTGTGAGTCTGGTTTCGTTTTTTCACTTCTTAGTTTATCTACCCGCTGACTGACGTCTTTGTACGTGAAGTCGCTCTGGGCTATCTTGCGATATATCTCCAGTGCCTTATCCGTATCACCTTGCTGTTCGTGAGCGCGAGCCAGATTATACCGCAATTCTTTGCCGATTGCATCATATTTTATTTCATGGGAATCTATCGCCTGGGAGTAAACATCGATTGCATCGGCAAGCCAGCCTTTCATGGAAAAGCAGAAGCCTATTTTATTCAGCGCTGTGATCTTCCGCCTCGGGTCTTTCTGTGCTTCCTGGAACAAAGGTATGGCTTCGTTGTATTGTTCATTCCTGACCAGACGAATGGCGTATTCGTATTTAGCTCCAATGTCGGTTGGATAGTTCTGCACACAAAGCTTGTAATGTTCCAATTCCATACTGTTTAATTGTGCCGAAAGCTGTTCAGTCAGGGCCTTGGCCTGCACATCGCCGGGATTAGGATTAAGAGCGGCTTTTGCTTCTTTTAATTTCCTTTTGAGCTGTTTAATCCTGAGCAGGCCCGCCCGCCGCTTGAAACTAAAATCACTTCTGGCCTTGTACGTATTCTCCAGCAATGCGATCGCATCATTTTCGGCCTGATCGGTTTCCAGACCCGAAAGGGCATCGGCTAATTCGAATATATTCGCTGGTAGTTCCGGATTCTGGGCTATTTTTTTTCTTGCGTCTTCAACCGCTTTTACGCGGTAATCCTCGGTTTTAACCACACCGGCCTGAGCTTGAAGTTTCTCCTGGCCCTCGCGGTCCTTGATGGATTTCCTGAAATCTCCCTCGCCGTCATATTTGCCCCTGGCCATAGTCAGTTCGGCCGAGAGATTCTTGTACTCATCTGACAATGCCCCGTCATCAGGTCGAAGTCTGACGGCCCGCTGAAGCGCAGCGATGGCTTTATCGAATTGGCCAAGGGTACTATAGGCATCTTTTAAAAGGAGATATGTTTGAGCAGATGGATTCTGGGAAGCGTTGATGGTCTGAAAAATCAGGTTGGCAATCCAACCGGCTGTTTTGTCATAGCCGCCGGCCAGCGCTGCTTTCAGCATCGCCTCGGCGTATGGAATGTGGTCGGGATCTTTCGTGAAAAGGTATTCGGCATTAAGCATCTGCTCCAGCGGGTTTTTGCCCCGCAAACGCTTAACTCGCTCCATCATCGTGGGCTTTTTATTATCGGATCCCTGCCGATGCAGAGCTAATTCGGCCAGCGGCAGATGCCCCTCTTTAAGCGCATCCGGGGCATATCGCAGACCCTGGAGGTACATATCAATGGCGTAATCGTAATTTTTCGTCTCAGCAACCTTCCCGGCTTTATCAAAAAAAGCTCTGGCTTTGGCGGCCGCCTGGCTATCTTCTGCTGGCATAAGTTCTTACCAAATGAGTGTTTCTTACATTACTCGACCGGCATATAGTAGTCATCGGCTAAAATTTGTCAACAAATAAATACTTGTATAAAAAGTAAAGCTGTGTTATAAAAAATCCCGAACGCATTATTCTGTGTTGGGAATCCTGAAAGAATCTGAGCAAAGTCCGATTATGGAGAAATTGATATGATAAATGCTCTTGAACAATATGATCCGCAAATATGTGAGCTTATACGACAGGAAGCGGCACGCCAGAGCGGTTCAATCCGTCTGATTCCCTCGGAAAACTATGTATCCAAAGCAGTTATGCTGGCCAGTGGGAGCTGCCTGACCAATAAATACGCCGAGGGCTACCCCGGCAGACGATACTACGAAGGCCAGCAGGTGACTGATCTTATCGAAAGAATGGCTCAGGAGCGGGCGAAGAAATTATTCAAAGCCGATCACGCGAACGTCCAGCCCTATTCGGGCTCCGTAGCGAACCTGGCGGCCTATGCCGCCCTGATAAATCCCGGCGATACGATTATGGGAATGTCTCTTTCTCACGGCGGGCATCTGACACATGGCTGGAAGGTCTCGCTAACCAGCAAGTTCTACAATTCCGTGCCGTATCCTGTGAATACCGAGACCGGCATGCTGGACTTCGACCAGATTGAAGAGCTTGCGAAGAAACACCGTCCGAAAATAATCATCTCCGGTGCCACTGCGTATCCGAGGGAAATCGACTTTGAAATCTTCAGTCAGATTGCCAAAAAAGTCGATGCTTACCTTGTCAGCGATATAGCCCACATTGCGGGTCTTGTTGTTGCCGGCATCCACAAAAGTCCGGTTCCCTACGCCGATGTTGTCTCAACTACGACACATAAAACGCTTCGGGGCCCTCGCGGCGGGATGCTGCTGTGTAAGGAAGAGCACGCAAAAAAGGTGGACAAGGCAGTTTTTCCCGGCCTGCAGGGAGGCCCGCACATGCATACAATGACTGCTATCGCCGTTGCGATGGCCGAGGCCGATACCCCGGAGTTCGTTGCCTATGCAGGGCAAATAGTCAAAAACGCAAAAGCCATGGCGGAAAAGCTGCTGGAATATGGTTTCGATCTCGTAACCGGCGGGACGGACAATCATCTAATCTTAATCGATTTGAGAAACAAAAACATACCCGGCAAGAAACTCGCGAAGGCCCTGGACAGGGCCCGAATTGTCTCGAATTATAACACAGTACCCGGCGACCCGGCGCCTCCGATGAATCCGAACGGATTGCGTATAGGCACGCCGGCTATTACTACTCGCGGCTTTAAACAGGAGCAAGCGAAGCAAATTGCCGATTTCATTAATACAGTCGCTGAAAACATCGACAATGAATCGGTCATCGAAAAGGTTAGTAAAGAAGTCCTGCTGCTGTGCTCACACTTCCCTGTTCCAGAGCACTTTATCATACCGAACAAGAACAGCAAATAGTCCGGCTGTAAAAAATTCCCCTTCGGCACCATCAGGTTGGATCCTGAACGGAGCCGAAGGGGTTTTTTAATCAAAAAGCGTATTCTCTATTTGGGCATACCAGTAACCTTAATGTTGTCAATCGCCCACCACCAATCGTTTCCGGCATCAAACATACCGAATTTCAAGACCATGCTTGTGGCCCACGGGGGATTGTCCACGTTGACTGTAACCGTCTCGTTCCTACTGGTGAGACTGTCGTCTTTGTAATTTGGACTGCTCGTATCCGACAACCACAAGAGCAGCTCAAGTTCCTCTTGTCCATTAAAAGATGCGGTCACAATCCCACTCTGATGATAGTCATCATCGAATTCCGGACGCCAGCTCGAATCGAATACGAGTTGAACCGTACCGGCCTGGCAGCCTGAAATATCAATTTCGGGCGTATAAAGGTAGGTCTTATACCAGCCTTCACTTGCCGAATCCGGATGGTCCGCATCGTCCCACTCATCGGGGTCCACCACAGCGATTGTGCCCTCACTCTTCTGGAAGCTGTCACGAGTTTGAGGATCGACCGTGAACCACCAGTCTCTCTGTGCGAAGGCCCATCCTGCCCATTCGTGAATACCATCAGTGGCCAGATCGCCATAGCCGGGAACGCCGCTCCTGTCAACAATCCAGCCGTCCGGCGGAGTGTCCGACCAGACATTTTCAGTACCTGCGGATTCTTCAATGGTAGTGCCTAGTTCAACACTTTCAAAATCCTCTTCGAACAGAATGACCGGTCCGATAGGGACCGCGGCGGTAGCCAGTCTGATATCATCGAAATACATCTTGCCTGAACCGCCTGCCTGGGGATTTGTTTTGTTCCCTAAGCCAATAGCAATCGTATTTACATTGCTGATGTCCACGCCCTGGTCCGCGAATGCCTGGAGCTCGATATTCCAGCCCGTCCAGATAGATATCTGCGAAGCATCCGGATTGTCATGAGCGACAATTGCATTGCCGTTGAGAGCAACATACATCTGTTCGGCGGCGTTTTGCTTATTGCCCCTGAAATAAAGCGTTAGTGTGTTGACGTCGTGGACGGTCCAGTCACGCGGATAATCCAGGGTCAGCTCGACCTCTGAATAGTTGAAATAACCTTGCTTATTGTTGTCGTACCACAATGGCATCGATTGCTCACCGCCATTAACAATTGTTTCCTCGGTATAGGAAGCAGTCGTTTCGTCGCCGACAGCCGCCCCTGTCCCGTTACCCGCGTAGGCCGGTTCATTATCATGCGCGGCATAACCAAGGCCGTCTTTCCATGCCCACCATATCTCTTTGTTGCCAATGTCGTAGTCCTCAAAATCGTCCACAACAAGGAAATCGGCCGTCGTGTAGCCCCAGACAAGTCCTTTGACCGTTTTATCCGCATATACTGCATCTACGCGCCAGTAGTAAGCTGTTTCCCACTCGAGTGTGCCGGGATCCAAAGTCTCGTCACCAATTGCTTTATTGCCTTTATACTCGGGAGAAGCAGTTGTGGCGTCTTTGACGGCGTCTTTATCTGCGCCCAGGTATACATCAGACGAAGCGGCGGTATCCGCCGGAGTCCAGCTCAGAATTTGTGTCTGCTTGACATCTACGGCTGCGTTTGCCGGCTGGGGATTCCCGACAGCGCCCGAAGTCGTAAAGCTCCAGACGTCGCCTTTATACGTAGCAGCGGAATCAAACTCATCGACCCGCCAATAATAAACCTTCTCTAATTCGAGCGGTCCGGGATTATAGGCAGTTATGCCCTTCGGCGATCCACCGGTTGCATCATTCACTATGTCAAAATCTTCGCCAAAATAGATTGTGTGCAATTTTGAGCCAAAACCGGGCTTCCAGGATAAGGTCGCATCTATATCCACGAACTCGGCGCCATCGGCCGGGTTGGGAGTGGTAGCGGTTTTAGAGGGAATCTTAAAACTCCAGACAGTACCCTGTTGTACTGTGCCGTCAGTCTGTACCTCATCGATCCGCCAGTAGTAAGTAGTTCCCGGTACAAGACCGTCCGGATAAGGGTATCCGGGAAAGCCGGCAACAAAGAAATTCAAAGCATGGTTGCCACGGGATGTATCGCCGGCACCGTTTTTCACATCGTCAAGATTGTCGCCTAAGTACACATCGAACGAGGCAGCAGCTTGTCCACCCGTCCAGCCAAGGGTCGCCCATGTATCCTCGACCACGCCTCCGTTAGCCGGGATTGGCTTCGATGCGCCTGACCATGCAATGCCGGCCATACTCAGTACCAAAACGCATGATAATGAATAGAACAATTTCTTGGACATAACATTCCTCCTTCATACTAAAGTCGAAGTTGTTTTTAATGGGGATTTCCCATACACGCTTCACCAAGATACTTTGCAAACTTCAAGTCCAATAATACCAAAATTTCATTCCAATATCAACAATCTCCCAAAAAAGGAGTAAAAAACCAAGCACTTACTTCAAGAAGTCGCTTTTTGTTACTTTTTAGCACAATTGAGGATGTTGGTTGCTGGTACTATCTTGGGAGGATTTTTACTATTCGCTATTATCGAGGATCGTCATGAATGCTTCCTGCGGTATCTGGACATTACCGACGCTTTTCATGCGTTTTTTGCCTTCTTTTTGTTTCTTTAGCAGCTTCATTTTTCGCGTTACGTCTCCGCCGTAGAGCTTCTGTGTCACGTCCTTGCGGAAGCCTTTGATGGTTTCTCTTGCGATGATCTTGCCGCCTATGGTAACTTGCAGGGGGATTTCAAACTGGTGCCGGGGAATCGCTCTTCGCAGTCTTATAATCAGCTTGCGGCCTCGAGCCTCTGCTTTGCTGCGATGGACAATCAAACTCAACGCATCGACCGCAACTGTATTTACAAGAATGTCAATTTTGACAAGGTCGCTGGTCTCGAAACCTATAAACTCGTAATCCATCGTTGCATACCCCCGGCTGATGCCTTTAAGAATATCGTAAAAATCATATACGATCTCGGCAAGCGGGGCTTTGTACTCAAGTATTACCCTGGTGGTGCTCAGGTAATCGGTCTTTATGAGCTTGCATCGCCTGGACTCAGTGAGCTTCATAATCGCCCCGATCGTTTCGGTACCGGTTATTATCTCAAGTCGAACGAATGGTTCACGAAGCTCTTCGATGTGATTCGGAGAAGGCAATTGACCGGGCGATTCTATTCTCTTGACGGCACCATCCTTCGTCAGGACCTCATAGCTTACCGTCGGGGCGGTCTGAACAACCTCGATATCATTCTCGCGTTCCAGCCGTTCCTGGATTATCTCCATGTGCAACAGGCCAAGAAAACCGCACCGGAAACCAAAGCCGAGTGCAGGCGAATTCTGAGGACTGAATGAGAAACTTGCGTCGTTAAGGGTAAGCTTGTCAAAGGCGTCCCTCAGCTTTGAATAGTCCGTATTCGTGCCGGGATAAAAATCTGAAAAAACCATCTGCATCGGTTTTTTATAGCCGGGCAAAGGTTTTAAAGCAGGTTCGGCATAATCTGTGATTGTGTCGCCTATCGTCACATCAGCCAACTCGCGAATATTTGCGATAACATAACCGACCTCTCCAGTGCCGAGCTTGTCAACTTTAGTCATCTCAGGTACGAATTTTCCCAGCTCGGTGATGATATGAGTTCTGCCGCTGCGCATAAAGCTGACCTTTTGCTTCATACTCAGGGAACCGGCGAAAACCCTGACGTAACATATCACGCCCTTGTACTGGTCGCAGTGACTGTCAAAAATTAATGCCGCCGTTGGCTCGTTGCTTTTATCCTGGGGTGCCGGGAGGAATGTCACTATCGCTTCAAGAAGTTCACCAATTCCCGATCCGCTCTTTGCACTTATCTTGAAAGACTCATTGGCACGGATCCCGAAAACATGTTCGATCTCTTCTGCCACCCGGTCGGGATCTGCCGCGGGCAAGTCGATCTTGTTGATTACACTTAAAAGTTCGACGTTGTTTTCAATCGCCAGGTAGGCGTTAGCCACGGTCTGTGCCTCGACACCCTGGCTGGCATCGACTACGAGCAAAGCGCCCTCGCAAGCGGCCAGTGCCCTTGAAACCTCATAATGAAAATCGACATGTCCCGGAGTGTCGATCAAATTCAGCATATATGTTTTGCCCTGGTGCCGGTAATTCATCGTTACCGCCGAGGCTTTTATGGTTATTCCCCGCTCGCGCTCGAGATCCATATTATCAAGATACTGATCGACCTTTTGACGGTTGGTAATCGTGCCGGTCAACTCGAGCATTCGATCGGCCAGGGTGCTCTTGCCGTGATCAATATGTGCTATAATCGAAAAATTTCGTATTTGTTCCGTACTCATCTCGAAATTTACAAAAGTTGCCTCTTCAATCAATCCGGGTAAACTTGAGACTATTGCCGGTTATACGGGGATTAAATATTAAATTGAAAACGGGCTCCATTTTTTCAAGGAGCCCGTTAGTTTTCCGGTGTTTAGCTTTAAATTAGCCGGGGATGACGTTCGTCGCACAAGGGCCTTTTTTGCCCTGTCCGATCTCGAACTCCACCTTCTGGCCCTCATCAAGAGAGGCGTAGCCGCTCATCTTGACTTCCGAATGATGAACGAACAAATCCTCGCCGGCATCATCGGGGGTGATAAATCCAAAACCTTTGCTTCCGTTGAACCATTTTACTGTACCTGTACTCACTACTATGCTCCTTTGGCCTTCTAATGGCCATAAATTTTGTCTCTCGGTTTTTTTAGGGAGAATATTCTTGAGAGACGTGAGAATATACTACACTGAATGCTATTATACTTCGAGAACCAGACGGAGTTCAATAAAAATAAAAAAAATAATTTAGAAGTCGAGCGGTGGAATGGGTATACGGCGGATTAAATGTCAAAGCGAAACGGGCTCCGCTTTGAGCGGAGCCCGTTGGTTTTTCGGCGTGCTGCTTTGGATTAGCCAGGGATGACGTTCGTCGCACAAGGACCTTTTTTACCCTCTCCGATCTCGAATTCCACCTTCTGGCCTTCATCAAGAGTGGCGTAGCCTTCAATCTTGATTTCCGAGTGATGAACGAATAAATCCTCGCCGCCATCGTCTGGAGTGATAAATCCGAAGCCTTTTTTCCCGTTAAACCATTTTACTGTACCTGTACTCACTTCTGTGCTCCTTTAGCCGTTTAAGGCCGTTTATTTTGTCTCTCGGTTTTCTTTATGGAGAATATTCTTGAGAGACGTAAGAATATACTTCATTGGCACTAATACTACTATAATAACAGGCCCGTCACCAATAAAAATAAAAAAAAATGCTGATAATCAAAAAAAAAGAGGGCGAGGGGCGGATGTTGGTTTTTTGCTTGCCTGGATGTTCTGACGGGCAGATATCCTGCAATTATCTCATTATTACTGTAGATAACACTATTTCCGACAAATCTGGCTTTAATACATTTCTTGCTCCCAGGCCGTAAATAGTATAAAATATGGACGATCTACTTAATAAACCCGGTCCCCAGTGCCATTATGAGCAAACGAATCGGCTTTACTTTAATAGAGCTTCTGGTGGTAATCGCTATCATCGCGTTCATTAATTCTAAAAAGGTCTCATCGCCGGAACAAGATTATGCTGAAAAGCTCGCCGAGTTGAAAGCCGACCTTATCAATGCAGCCGCAGCAGGCGGCGAACAACAACAAACACAAGGCAGCATTAAGCGAAAATCCACCAGAAAATCTCTCAAAACTCGCTCTACGTGAGGCCGCCATTAAGAATCGGACCATGGTGGCCATGGCCCAGAAAAACCTAAAAAAACGGCACAGCAACCATTGCCAGAAATTTTAACAATTGCATGATTGACAGTATTAGGATAATATATAAGATTATATGAGTTCAGATTGCATCCTATACAATCCTGCGGCGGAGTTGAAAGCGAATGGACTTGCGATTAGTATAATGACAGAAGGTTGAAAAGATGACCTTAGAAGACATCGCAAACAGACTCAACCGGTATTATTTGTGGCTATCCTCAAGGCAATTGGAAAAATGGTGGCCATTGCTGATAGCCGTAGCAGCTCTGTTTATAGTTCTAATAGTACTTCGCCTGAGATCACGACGAAAAGTTTTGCCCACTATTACTCAGTTACGAGATATCATCGATATCGAATTAGCCGACGACAAAACAAACGGCGGCCAAATCGATCGTACTGAAAATAATCGCTCAGCTCATATTCAAAACGAAGTCGAAGTCACCGATAGCAGACAGGTCGAGCCCCCCATACAAAAAGTCTACGAGATTGTGCCCGACCACGAACCATTTCAACTCGAAAAATCCGAACAGGGGCAATCTGAAAAGGTCCCGGAAGAAAACTCAGAGCAAAACTTAAAATCAAAAAAGAAAAGTAAGCCGTTTGACATCGCAGAATTCTGCAAGGCGGCAATAAGCAGACGGCAGAGACTGCGGTCCGGCATTTTTAACGAATACAGTGAACTCGACGAAGACTGAGCCGCTGCCGGTCTGAAACTTCAATTTCTTCATATCTATAGTGCCCGTGAAAAAATCCCGCAAACGTCTTGACAAACGCTTGTTCATAGAAATCCCCTGATATCCCCTGATATCTCTAAGAACATAAATCAACAAATACTAATCGAACATCCACCCGCAAGAGTCAGAAAACACGTTGTAAGTGAGGCTGTTAAGAATTAGACCATGGCGTCCATGGCCAAAAAAAGCTAAAAATCCACGTTTGAAGGGCGTTTTTTTACAACTTGACTGATTTTTTCGTAAGTGTAGTTTTGAGAAGAATATATGAAACTTGTCATTACTTCGCTCGGCTCATGGACATGTCTGAGCACAGCGAAGAATCTCCAACGACAATCTGTCGTTAGTCCTGTTCCAATCCCAGATGCCAACAAGCTCAAGGTATTAGGCCGGGAGTGAGCTTTGCAAAAGACTCCGGTTCAAAGACCGATTTGGGTAACGCTTCATGCCGCTAAATTTTCCTGAAAAACGGCGGAGTAACCATTGCAAAGAGATTTCAAAAAGTGTATAATTGTAAATATTAACAATATTTAATGATAGGTAGAAGTGTACGAGTTCAAATTGCATCGAATACGATCCTACGGCAGAATTGAAAGCGAATGGATTTGCGATTAGCACAAGGATAGGAGGCAGAAATGATGACCGTAGAAGACATCATAAACAGACTCAACCAGTATTTTTCGTGGCTATCCTCAAGACAATGGGAAGAATTGGCACTGCTGCTGGCAGCTATAGCAGTTCCGGTTATAGTTATAATAGTACTTGTCCTGAGATCACGGCGAAAAGTGTTGCCCGGTAATGCTCTGTTACGAGATATCATAGGCATCAAATTAGCAGACCACAATAAAACCAGCCAGGCAACCGATCATACTGAAAAGGGTCGCTCGACTCATGTTCCAAAAAATCCCGGAAGGCGAAAGAGGCGGAAGAATACAAAAAAAGGATTCAAAATAGCAATCAAGGAGCTTAAGCAACGCCATAATGAAATCATCAAAAGCCGGCAAGCTGAGCCGCTCGTTCAGCAGGAGACCGTAAGGTTAGCAGCCGTCAACAAACATATTCAAAACGAAGTCACCGACAGCAGGCAAGTCGAGGAACTCCCCGAAAGAAAGGTCGCCGAGATTGCAGCCGTCATCGAACAATTTCAACACGAAGTCACCAATAGTAAACAGGCCGAGCAGCGTACCATACAAAAGGTTTACGAGATTGTACCCGACAACGAACCATTTCAACTCAAAGTCACCGGCAGCAGTCAGGCCGAGCAGCATCCCATACAAAAGGCCTCCGAGATCGCGGCCGTTAACGAAAAATTTCAACTCGAAAAACTCGAACAGGGTCAACCTGAAAAGGTCCCGGAAGAAAGCTCAGAGCAGGATTTAAAATCAAAAAAGCAGAGTCCACAGTTTGACATTGCAGAATTCAGCAAGGCGGCAATAAGCAGGCAGCAGAGACTGCGGTCCGGGATTTTTAACGAATACAGTGACCTCGACGAAGACTGAGAAGCTATCACTCTGAAACTTCAATCTCTTCATGTCTACAGTATCCGTGAGAGCCGCCTTGTGAAATTCTCTGGGCAGTATTTATTCGTGCTGTAGAAAGCCGGGCTTTTCGGATTGGCGGGAATTTTGTATAGTTTGCTGATATGATAGAGATTCGACAGATGACAATCGACGACCTTCGACTCGGGTTACGATTATCCCGTCAGGCGGGATGGAACCAGCTCGAATCGGACTGGCGGCGTTTTATGACCATGGAACCTGAAGGCTCTTTCGTGGCCGAACTCGACGGCCGCCCCGTAGGGACCACCACCACCTGTATCTTTGAGAATGTGGCCTGGATTGCCATGGTTCTTGTCGATAAGGAATCGCGGGGCCAGGGTGTCGGCAAAACGCTTCTGAAGCATTCTTTCGATTATCTTGACGGGCGAAAAGTTAAGACGGTTCGTCTTGACGCGACTGCTGCCGGCCGGCCCATCTACGAGAAATTGGGATTCGTGCCGGAATACGAATTAGTCCGGTTCCAGGGCATATCACGGCCGGGCAAGACGGGGCCCGTCCTAAGCGAAGCTGTGCCGGAGCTATTCGCGGATATGTTTGATTTTGACAGGCGGGTGACGGGAACAAATCGAGCTAAGATGCTCAGCCTGCTATTTGCGGAATTTCCGGAGAACACCCGCATCCGGACACTCCATGACAAAATAGATGGTTTTATCACCATGCGTCCGGGAGAAAATGCGGTCCAGATCGGCCCGTGCATAGCGAGCATGAATGCCGGTCCGGCGTTGTTATCCGATGCTTTGAACAGGTGTGCGGGAGAAGCCGTATTTGTCGATATGCCCACCGGCAATGTCCATGCCATAAAAATCGTCGAGTCGAGCGGGATAAAAATTCAGCGGCGTTTCACAAGGATGTGCCGGGGCGAGCGAATTAAGGACAATCCCAAAGCAATCTGGGCCGGTTCGGGTCCTGAGAAAGGGTGACAAATCCCGCGAGCTATCTTACCAGCGAAACAAGATAGTAGATAATACTGGCAATAGTCACGCCGATTGAAATAATCATAGCAATGTTCCAAACCAGGGCTTTTGTGCCGCTCGGCTTGTCTTCGCCGAGATACTTTTTGCTGTTGTTGAGAATGAAAAAGGCGATGAAAGCTATCGGCAGCATCAGGCCGCAGATTGCCGAAGTTGGTATGGCGATCCAGGGCCCTATATACTTCCAAAGGACCACGCCGACTACAGCCGGAGCGGGAATAAGGCACGCCAGGCGGTAACGCCAACTGCCCGGCTCGATCCCGAAAATTTCGCATACGGCAAAGCCGCTGATAATCATGTGCATAGTAATCGAACTGAGGGCCATTCCCAGTATTCCCAGCCCGAAAACGATTCGCGAAAAGAACATGCTCAAGCCGGCCGATTCGAGCATTGCCGCCGCCGTCATTGGTGACAGTCTCGTGGACCCCGAAGCAAATTGCGCAGGATCATAGATCGTGCACCCGGTAGCGATTACCATCAGCGAGGTCGCGATGCAGAACGGCAGAAGCATGCCGGTAATCAAATCGAACCTCGACAAGCCCCTGTGCTCCTTGCCCCAGCCTCTGGCAAGCAGGGTATAGGGAAACAGGAACGTGGCGTTTATTCCGGTAGCCGCACTGAACGCCGCCATTACAATCGAGACACCCCGCGCATCCGTCGGAATATACAGCGGCAGAAAACCTTTGAACAGCTTGCCCCACTGCACGCCGCCGTCGATTGTCCGCCGTACTATTACAATCGTGAAAGCGACAATAATCATCCAGACAAGGCCTTTCAGCGCGCGTTCGTAAAACCTGATACCTTTATGCCCGCTGCTATACGTCCATGCCGCCGCAGTCGATATAGTCAAAACGACCAGGCCGATCACAATCAATACGAATGTCTGCACCGCCGGCGATGATGGCGTCCAGCCGGTCGTCGCCTTTATCATGTCGTCCGTCATTCCGGCCGCAAGTGCGTACTGAGGCAAATGCCAGATGACTGTCGCCAGAAGAGCCCCGATTGCCCAGCTCCAGCCGACGACCGGATGAATATAGCGATTCATAGCATAAAATGGACGCATGCCGGTTGACAAAGCCTGATAGGACATGGCCGAGAACATAACGATGCCCAGCACCATCGCCAGCGGCTGGACCCAAAGCAATCTGTACTGTAGATATGCCCCGGCGAAAAGCGAGGCCATCGCACTTCCACTTCCCAGCACTAAAGCGCTCTGCAGCCAGCCCGGTCCCGTCTTGCTAAAATACCCTCGCCACCGCCGGAAGGTACTTTTGCCTTCGAGTGCTGCAAGATCGGCTTTTTCCTTAGCAAGGATTTCGGGAGCCGACGCGGTGAACATCGGCAATCCCTTCATTGAATCGCCCTTGTCGGAACTCCGATCTTGCTGGTCCTTGATCACTGTAATATTTCTTTTCCTCTTATCAATGCTTGCAGAAGTCTCCGGCCGGACCTACCTCGCCCCCAATGATTCGGCTCACACAAAATCCTTTATCGTTTGCCCTACGCTTGGATGACGATTGATCGACGATTGAATCAAGATGCGAACCTTAGCTTCAATGTCGTCCAGATACTGCTTGCTGACCCTGTTGGCCGACCATCCCTTGCGGTTTTCCTGCGCCCAGCGAAGAGCGAATTTCTTACATTGTGCCCTATTAATAAGCCCACCATTCGATGCCATATTCCCTCATCTCTAAGAAAAAGCGGCCAGGCTTGTGACGCTCATTAGGAAGCGCAGCCGTCCTTGCGGATAGACTCACCCTGACTATGATTACATTATTTGACATATTTGATCTTAATGATTTCATACTCGCAATTGTCGCCATGACCGGCGCGATTGCAAGAGATTGTTGAGGTGACTTATGATTATTTGTTTATTTACCCCGAAAAAATGTATCGTGAGGCTGTTCAGTAATCCTTAAAGTTTCTCATCCATTCCGGCCATTCTTCGGGCTGCACTCTGCCGGCTTTGGTCCAGCGATTATGTGTGTTGAACTCTTTGTGCCATTTTAGTGTCCATAATTCCTTAAGCCCGACCTTTCTTACAGACCAGTCCATAAACAGGTTGTTTATGCCCCCGTTGTGTCGATTGATACAGTGAGGATTTAAATAATTACCTCTGACCCGTTCGGTAGGTATAGCATCACACTCCGGAGGATCAGGTCCATCTTCTCTCCACTCCCATCCCCACCACCAGTCCCATGGAATGGTGCTATCCAATTGCAGCGGTATATTACTCGCACCCTTGACATGAGGTGTTCTCCAGGCATCCGGATAAGGATAGGGATCATCTTCAGGCCAGTAGTTACAATAAATGTTGTTGATGCCGTAACTGCCGCAAGAGTTTTCCCATGAGCCGGGAGTTCCCGATGGCCACTGGTTTTTGCTCAAGAACCTGCCCCAGGCCAGGAACGTTCCACCTAACGGATAGTCCTCACCACCATTTGGATATGCCGGTTTTGCGGCCATCGGACAGAGGCGTATCCCCTTGGTTTCACGGTACCAATCCCGATCGCCGTATCCTCCCCAGCCCCCCCGACCCCATCCCGGACCCCATCCCCAACCCCATCTCCATCCCCAATGCCGATCTCGCCAGTCCTCAGGCAGCCGGTCGTCTGGGCCGGAGCCTGGAAAATAGCCGTCATTCTCATCCACAGACGTTGCCCAGAGAGTTCCCCATTGTTTAAGGTTTGACTGGCAAACAACCGCCCTGGCCTGGTTTCTGACGCGTTGCAATGTAGGCAGCAATATCGCCATCAATAATGCGATAATAGCGATTACCACTAAAAGCTCTATTAGCGTAAATGCCTTTGGCTTGTTCATAATAGCTCGTTTCCTTTCTCCTTCTCAATAGAAGATACACAAGAGCAGTCTTATGTTATGTTAATCTTGTCTCATCCTATTATTTTCAGTAGTCTTTGAAGTTTCTCATCCATTTTGGCCAGTCTTCGGGCAGGGCGCCGCCGGCCCTGGTCCAATCGTTTGCCGTGTCGAACTTGCGATGCCAGTTCAAAGTCCACAGCTCTTTGAGCCCGACTTTTCTGACCGACCAGTCCATAAACAGACTATTGATTCCTCCATCGTGCCGGTTGATACAGAAAAAGGACATCCCTGAATCGGACGTGTGCAGATCATCATATTCCGGAGGAGCATCATAGTGCTCGACAGGTATGTGCGTCCAACAACAGTCCAGACACACCGGTATTTTGTTCGCACCTTTAATCGAACAAGTGCCCCAGTATCGATCCAAACCTTCCAGGTCAGTTAAGTCGAGTATGCGTACATTTATGCCGTAGCTGCCGTAATAGAAGCTCGTAGGAGTTGGTTCCTCCGGACTGGTACTCATAGGTATGCGCCAGCTCGAGAATTTGTAGCCGTTCCATTTCGGATTATCAACATACCTGGCGGCCATCGGACAAAGAAACAAATCATTGCTATCCCCAGTGTAGTTACGCAGTAGTTTGTACCAGAGTATCTTGCCGGATATATTATCAAAGAATCGCATGTTGTTGTCTTCGGTATACATGTAGAAACATAATCCCCACTGTCTCAGATTTGCTTGGCAGGCAACGGCCCTGGCCTGGTGTTTGACCCGCTGCAGCGCAGGCATCAATATCGCCACCAACAGCGCAATGATGGCAATTACCACCAAAAGCTCGATAAGCGTAAATGCCTTTGGCTTGTTCATAATAGCTCGTTTCCTTTTTCCTTCTCAATAAAATATACACAAGAGCAGTCTTATGTTCTGTTAATCTTGCCGCAACCTATTATTTTCAGTAGTCCTTAAATCCTCTCATCCATGCCGGCCAGTCTTCGGGCTTCGCACCGCCGGCTTTGGTCCATTCGTTTGCCGTGTCGAACTCGCGATGCCACTTCAAAGTCCACAACTCCTTGAGGCCGACCTTTCTTACAGACCAGTCCATAAAAAGCCCGTTTACGTACCCATCGTGCCGGTTAATGCAGAAATTATGAAGACCTATATTAGGATAGTGAATAGGATGATCGCCTGCTACCCAGTAAGTAGGCACAGCATCATGCTCCGGTGGACTAATAGCACCAACGAACCAGTTCATACTTCCTATCGAGCAGCTATCCAGATATACCGGTATATTGTATGTTCCCCTTACATTAGAGGTTCTCCAATACAAATGGCCATACTTGTAGCTGTCATTAGCAAAGATGCCGGACCAATAAATGAACCTGTTTATGCCATAGCTGCCATACCCATTCGGTAGGAACTCTTTAGGCCAGCACCTGCCCCATGCCATAAACGTTCCACCTACAGGATCAATGTAATTAGTACCATCAAATTCACCGGTTGGATTTGCAGGCTTTGTGGCCAAAGGACAACACATTATACCCTCGATTCTGCTGCATTCATCCTTATCCAGACTCTTATCATCACTATCCCAGCCCCACCATACTTCAGGCGACATTATAGGAGACCAGGTCCTACCATGGTACTGGCTACGGCTCGGTAAATAACCGTCATTATCTTGTGTATATGTCGCCCAGATAGCGCCCCATTGTCTCAGATTTGACTGACAGACAATCGCTTTAGTCTGTTTCCTTACCCGCTGCAGTGTAGGAACTAAAATCGCCAGCAACAGCGCGATGATGGCAATCACTACCAAAAGCTCTATTAGCGTAAAACCTTTTACTCTGCGCATGACAGGTCTCCTTCTCTTTAAGAAAAAGTCCGTCCCGGCCAACGCTTCATTCTAAGTTGATGCACTGCTGATGCACTCTCGCTGCTAAATTTACCCGCAGCATTATAACACATAGGTCGTGGTAGTACAACCTTTTTTACAATTTTTCCTCAACATTCCCCTCGGTTGAAAGTCCGCCCCGTCCGAGAGCTTTTGCATCATACTCTCACCAGGGAGAACAATAAGTACGTTGTGGATGTTGAAGAACCTAAGGGCTAAAAAAGTCTGTAGCATTAGGACCGATTTTTGTTGATAATGTGGCGTTCGAAGGTGTATAATAGTTTTATGCCGTTGTTGGTCATGCGGCGTTTGAAAGCAAGATTACCAAACGGCAAATGGTCACTTGTACGTATAATATGTTTTTGCTGGAAGTGAAGGAGGCGATACATGTTTCAGCGACAAGGTTTTACACTCATTGAGCTCCTGGTCGTTATAGCAATCATTGCCATCTTGATGGCGATTCTGATGCCGGCGCTCAACATCGCCCGAGAACAGGCCAGGGGTATCGGGTGCTCCTCTAATCAGAAGACCCTTGCCCTCGGCTACATAATGTATGCCGACGATAACGATGGTTCTATATGTGGCGGCTGGGCGGCAGATAGAATTGTCAATGGTGTGCCGCCGTGGGTTATGCCGCCCCTTGAAAACTCTACAGGCACAATTGTGCCCATGACCAGCGGGCCGGTTACACGCCGGCAAAGGTACAACGGACTGATGGAAGGCGCGCTGTACGAATACGTCAAGGATATCAGGGTTTATCATTGTCCGGGCGACAATCGTGTTACTCGGGGCACAAGCCTTGGCATGGGACTGCAATATTTGATTTATCGCAGCTACTCTCTGACGGATTATATGCGGGCCACGGAACCTGCCGACCCAAAGAAATTGTTCACTTTTACAAACCAGGCCATAAAAATGCTTTTCGTCGAGGAGATATACGACGGCTCGGCGGGTAACCACAATCATGATGGATGGTCGTACAATCCGGGTGCGGGAAGTCTGTGGGACCCGCTGGGAATATTTCACAGCAACGCCTGCACGTTCAGCTTCATGGACGGACACGCAGAACGCAAGAAGTGGGATGACCAGCGGACGGTTATCTACTGTATGAGCCGGGCCGAAGCCGCTTCCAAGGGTTTCGGCAAAGGTCAGCAGTTCAATCCCCCGAACGTTGACCTGAACTGGCTCGATGAACACTACCCCGGCAAGCAGCACCAGGCACAATAGCCATTGCGTTGCAGGATAATCGGTTCATAGCAATTTTTTATCCGAAGGCCGGATAGTAATCTTCTTATTTTCAGGAAGGATAAAAGGATGAGATATTTCAGGAACGACTTTTCATCAATGTTGGTTACTTCGGTGGTTATTATAGCACTCGCAGGTTGCAGCCCGAACGCCAATCAGGCCGGCCCAGCAACACAGAATCCGATTAATATATCCGAAACAGGCCAGGGCTTCAGTATCGCAGAGGGCGAAGAACAAGTATTATTCTATCAGCGTCAGCATAAATCCATGGATGGAAAATACGCGCGCGCCAATTACATACATCCGCTCTACGGTCTCGACGGCGAAATTCTGAGCGAGGATTTCCCGGCCGACCATTTGCACCACCGAGGCGTATTCTGGGCGTGGCACCAGGTATGGCTCGGCGATAAGAAACTCGGTGACGGCTGGGCGGCTATAGATTTTTTCTGGGATGTCTACGATGCTGAAATTTTGACGATAGATTCACAGTCGCGCGCCCTGAAGCTTCACGTGTACTGGAAGTCGCCGCTCCTGACCGATGCGGATGGAAAGCAGCAGCCGTTTGTCAAAGAGACAACAACCATCCGGGTTCATCTTGCCGAAGGTGACATCCGCAAGATCGATTTCCAGATCGAGCTGCTCGCATTGAAAGATAACATGCGTCTGGGCGGCTCCGAAGACGCCAAGGGCTACGGCGGTTTCACGACACGAATACCATTGCCCGACGGCCTTGCATTCACCGGCACAAACGGTCCCGTGGAACCTACAAATCTCTCCGTCGAAGCCGGCCCCTGGCTGGACTTCTCAGGCAATCTCGGCGGGCAGGGCAAGACAAGCGGCCTGGCGATACTATGTCACCGCTCCCTGCCCGGCTACCCCCAGCGATGGATACTGAGGAGAAAGGGCAGTGCCCAGAATCCGGTCTTTCCCGGCCGTGACCCGGTCCCGCTGTCACGCGAAAAACCGCTCGTTTTACGCTATCGCCTCATTATCCATCGCGGCGATGTCAACGACGTAAATCTTGACAAATTACAGGCCGAATATAACAGCTTGCCTGAGGCGCTTTTCGACAAATAATAGTAGTCAGGGACGGAATTGCAGCGAATAGAGATTGGCGTCCTTCAAAACGAATTTAAGGCGTATCGGCCGGCCGGAAAGCGAGCTTACATCGGTTCCGTTTCCCCACGCTGCGGGATGCTCGATATAATTTCCTATCAGCTCCTTTGCGTCTTTAAGGCAATAGCCGGCTATGGGTTCGCCGTCGGCATCCTGAATTTCAACTTTTATAAATCCGGGAGCGGACGTGGCAAAGTTCAGCAACAGCTTTTTGCCTGTAAATGCAAATGGCTTTGTAGTAAAACTGCCGCCTTCGTATGGAGCATGAATTGACGTAAAACCATCGATCCGCAGCGAGTAGCGGCGCAGATGCGCGGTCGGCTGGGCGTAATCGTGCTGGACATAGAGCGACATTTCGGCTTCTCCGGTTCGAACAACATTCAGAGCGGGATAATTGGAGCGGGAAACCCAGTTTTGCAGACCGATGCCCGGCCGGATGAAACCTTCCATGAAAGTCCGGTCATAGACATTGCCGCCGCGGGATGTCATTAAGACGGCGTCGGAGCAGTCTTTGAAATAGTCGGGATTCACGTTCACCTGCTTTGCCTGCTCGTCGCGGAGGATTTGCCTGCCGGGCAGAAACCTCGCGGCGATCGATATATAGATATGTGGCGCTCGGAAATAGGGATGTGTCTGGTTTGTATAAATGTGCTCGCGCGGGGTATCGCCGAAACTCATTTGCTCCGGTTCGGTCCAGTTTAGAAAATCCCTGGATGTTGTTCTGCCGACGCTGCGGAAACCAGTAAAGCCTGTGCCGGACCATGTCCGGAAGTAGCATAGATAACATTGTTCATTGTCGGACCAGAAGGCAACGTTCTGAGAATCGAACAGTCCCTTTGTGAAGACCGGTTCCGGGCGGAGTTTTCTCCAGTGGATACCGTCGGCGGAGATATATGCAATCAAACCGCTTGTTTTGGTTCCCCCCAGAGCCTTGTAACGCCGGTCTTCCGGCACGCCGGGCCTCGTATCGAGCAGCGGGCTGAAATTATGGTTGACCGGAGCGGCGTCGGCAAGGATTACGTTGTTCAATTTCGATCCTTTTACGGTGAAGAGATTGAGTTTGGGTTTGAAGATGTTGATGCCGTCCGGCGACTCGGCGTAGCAGGTGACTTCCCGCTCGCTGCCGTCTCTGCCGGCTTCCGGGAGCCCGCGGTAGTAAAAGCGGTATTTATCCCCGTCCATGATCACGGTACAGTAGCCGCAGAAAGGCCCTTCCCATGGTTCGTCGAATCTCAGCACCGGCCCTTCGTCACGTGGGTGATGCAATACCAGGCGGACCCCGTCAATACGGTCGATTAGATAATGGTCGACAAACAGCTCCCGGCGTGAAGCGATATCTATCCATTCGGGCTCTTTAGCAGAAGAACGCGTCGCCGGCAAGAATTGGTCCAATGACCACAGGATTACAATTATTAATAGTAGAGATATTTTCCTATTCATTTCCGACTCTTACAAATTCACTGCTTTGCTATTCGAATCATGAACTATAGTATCGGCGATTCCGCAGAAGGCAACACCCTTATAGGCGTATCATCCGGTTCCTTAAAAACTTGCTATGGCATAGATTTAACATAGAAGGCATATCCCTGGGGAGTAAAAATTGGTTTTTAATTGTTTCATTTTTGCATAATCGAAGTAAAATTAGCACCTTAACGGATTTATTTCGTACGACCTTTGACAGAGCGCAAATATAGGAGTTTTGCGATTATGAATGAAGGTAAATTGAATACGGCTATACTTGGTCTCAATTCGGGCGGGCAGCTTCTGCTGGAAGCCTCCGAAGCGGTGGATTGCCTTGAAGTTCAGGCCGTGGCCGATAAGGATACGAATCTCGCTGAGAAAATCGCCGGCCAGTACAAATGTGCCGCTTACGATGATTACAGGCAATTGATTAAACAGAATCAGCTCGATTGCCTGCTGGTGGCCGCGCCGATGCACAGTTGCGATGAATATGTGCGGATGGCGATAAAGAAGAAATTCAACATCTTGAAGCTGGCGCCGGCGGCGAGGGATTTCGAAGAGGCGGCGGAATTTGTCCGCCTGGCCGAAGAGCAGGAGATACAATTTGCCGTTGGCAATCCGAGCCGGTTCGCCCGGAGCTTTGTGAAATTGCGGCAGTATCTTGAAGAAGGCAAGATCGAACATATCTTTCTCATGACTGCTTACTGTAATGTTGGCGACCAACCGCAGCCCGGCTGGCGGACCGACCCGAAACTGGCCGGCGGCGGCGTGCTGCTCCACGAATGCTACCGGATGATCGACCAGGTAGTTTCGAATTTCGACATACCGCAACAAATCTATTCCCTCAATACCAACCAGGCCCAGGACAAAAAGCAGCGATTGTATCTGACGGAAGATACGGTGATCGTAACAATGAAATTCAGCGATACTTTCATCGGCAACTTAGTCGCTACGCGTCGCGTCGGGACCGGGCACAAAGAAGAATTCCTGAAGCTGTACGGTAAGGACATAATCCTGACTGCCGACGATACGCACCTGACCGTCAGCGATGGTCTCGGTAAGGTCGGCAAGAAATTTAAAAGCGACGGCGACGAGCTTGCCTGCACGACGGAGCTGCTCAAGAGTTTCGCCGGAAGCATTTTGTCGCCGGAAACGAACAAGCTTTGCAGCAGTGGCAGAGAGAACCTTAAGAATATGGCCATAATCGAATCGGCATATCTTTCGGCCCGAACTGGTTTTCCGGAGGAGCCCGGCAGGATTCTGCAGATGGCTTCGATCGGCGTTGATAAAGCGGCAAGTGAATAACAATCCGGTAAATTATATATAAATAACCGTTTGACAAATAATACAGCAAGTAATAGTTTATTAGTGAGAATTGATAACCATTTTTTGAGTAATTTGGAGATTTCAGCATGGAAGACAGCAAGAAAAAACCGGTTATGATCGGTGTTATCGTTGTGTGCATAATTGTAGCTGGCTTGATAACCCTTGCCAAGCGTGGCGGAGGAAGCGGCGGTATCGATAGCATTCCTGACGATAAGATGACCTGGGTCAAATGCAGCAATCCGAGCTGCAACGCCGAATACGAGATGAGTGAGAAGCAATTCCACAAAGAAATGCAAGAGCGTTTCAATCCTATGGCACGGTCTGCGCCGCCGCTGACTTGCGAAAAGTGCGGCAAAGACAGCCTTTTCCAGGCTGTTAAATGTGCGAATCCATCTTGTGGGACTGTCTTCATCAAGGGGATTGCAGGCCCGGGCGACCATCAGGACCGTTGTCCCAAGTGCGGCCACAGCGAAACGGAAGATATCCGCAAGAAACGGATGGCCGGGGGATAGTAAGCCGGGCCGATCGGCGGAATTCACGAACTGCCGGCCGATGTTCCGCGTGGTAATATGGGTAATATCTATTGCCATGCTTTACTCAAACGATGTCTCTAAGCATAGTGTTGAAATAGGTAAAATAATCTTAACAAGCCCGACCCAGTCAGAGGTCGGGTTTTTTCGTGCCGATCCTTCCGGGCAGTGGGGCGAATTCATGAAATTGGCTTTGAATTGGCTTTGTTTTTCGCCGCCTCTGCACATAGAAAACTCCGTAAACCATTGCCATTACTAACCTAACGTCATTCCGCCATCCCGAAAATTGGCTTTGTTTTTTCAAATCCCAGTGCAGGTCTGGGGGGTAAATAAGATTGGCTTTGTTTGGTTTTGAATTGGCTTTGTTTTTTTGCCGCTCGAAAGCGTGAAATTCTTCATAATCCCCTTTCTTATAGATGCTTACGTTTATATTGCCCTTCCAAAAATTGGGTTTGTTTTTTCAAATTAAGCTCAAATTTTTGTCGTTTTCTTCTCTTTTTCACCTGTTTTTTTCATTATTCTGCCTTTTTTCGACACGGATTTACACCGATTAACCCTGTTGTTTGAGCCACATCCCTATGGGACAGGGAGAAATAATCAATAGTAAACTTGTGCCAGCGAAAGCGGGTATAGTAAATCGTAAATGGCTTTGACCCGGCACCAGTGGTGCGGGCTAAAATTCGTTCTGCGTGATTGGACATATCATTTATCAATAATCAATAATCATTTAGTTTAGTATTATACGAAAAATCAAACTATAAGGCGGGGGAATTCCAGAAAAATCTCCGTGAGACGGAGCTTGCTACGCGTGCCTTGTAACTTTTGATCCGGGCGTTGGAATACTGCTTTTGTGCTTTTTGGGATGGTTTTACTTTTCTTTTGGCAGCTTGCGGGGCTGCCAGTTCT
>Ga0268285_1000349_pt1 | contig 27967 bp, 24 predicted proteins | sample saktaG_2_FD_190144 | JGI IMG/M metagenome (GOLD analysis project Ga0268285, IMG submission 190144) | Saline water microbial communities from Sakinaw Lake, British Columbia, Canada - sak_2013_06_06_120m | ecosystem: Environmental > Aquatic > Non-marine Saline and Alkaline > Saline ... | reverse complement strand
CATGCAACATCATTGAATCCAGGTTTTGGACCTCTTCGACCCATCTTGCTACACCCACAATGAGATAGGACGTAATAGTATAATAACATCAACTCACTGCTGGTGCACTACCCACAATATACCCTTGGAGTGAGCAAATTTGAAGAGCTTGAAAGGAACCCAGACCGAAAAGAACGTCCTGACGGCCTTTTCGGGAGAATCCCAGGCGAGAAACCGATACAACTTCTTCGCCTCCCAGGCGAAAAAAGAGGGCTACGAGCAGATCTCCGGCATATTCACAGAGACGGCCGAAAACGAGAAGGAGCACGCAAAGAGGCTCTTTAAGTTCCTCGAAGGCGGCGACGTCGAGATCTCGGCCGCCTTTCCCGCAGGCGTCATCGGAACGACGGCGGAAAACCTCAAAGCCGCGGCCGCCGGAGAGAAGCACGAGTACTCCCAGATGTATCCCGAGTTCGCCGCCAAGGCCGACGAGGAGGGCTTCTCTGAAATAGCGGAGGCGATGAGGTCGATCGCCAAGGCCGAAATGGCCCACGAGAAGAGGTTCCTCGCGCTTCTGAAGAACATCGAGACCGGTACGGTCTTCAAGCGCCCGAGCGTCGTAAAGTGGAAGTGCAGAAACTGCGGCTACGTCCACGAGGGCGCCGAAGCCCCGGAGGAGTGCCCGGCCTGCGCCCACCCGAGGGAATACTTCGAGCTCCTGGCCGAGAATTACTAGAACTGGAGGAATCGGAGAACTCGGCGGAATTCGGGAATCAGAAAAATCCGGGGAATCGGGAGAATCTGGTGGGTCAGGTGAATTCTACCCAAGAACCTCGACTATGTTGATCTGTGGTGACAGGGAAAAAATAGTTTATGAAACGGTTATGACGACTTGCATAACCGTTTCATTTAACTGCGGGTGCATGCTCACCGGTTCTTCTGTGGGCACCCCGTTTTCTATGTTCTCTTCACCACGGCTCGGGTCCGGCTGTCCTCCTTCAAATCCGCTGCCCAAAGCCGCATTCTCTTCGGTCCCTGCATCGTAGTTTTTGGCATCCGTGGTCGATGACAGAGCTGTTCCGTTCTCGTCCACCAGCATGACCGCGTCCAGCAGGGCAAATCCGTCGTTTGTATGGATATCCATCATCACTCCAGAGAGGTAGAGCGGCATTTCTGACGTCTGGAACTCCATGGGCATGGAGGCGTTCATTCCGGGAAGAATCGGCGCATCTATGGTGTACACTTTAATCGCGCCATCGAGACCCTCGACGTAATCAGCAAAGGCCGCATTGTTACCGTACTCCGCCAGCGGTTCCAGCGACGGGGGCGCCATCTCGCCCTCGAAGTTCAGGCTGAGATCCCCGGTGTGGACGACGAAGACCCCCGGAGAAAGAGGCTGCGAATCGTGGACGTTGATGATCATCACTTCGAAGGCGTACACCATCCCCTCTTCGGCATCCCCCATCTCCATATCCATCTCTTCCTGGGCCTCCCCCATGGACTCTTCGGAGGCGCAGACAGAAAATGCTGGCACGAAGAACAACAGTACCAGCAGACTCACTAAAATTCCTAGCGCTTTCATAAAGTCACCTCCCTTTAATAGGATGCTTACAAACTTATATAAATTTCCATTGAGAACGACCCAAACCCAGCTGCAATCTTGCATAAGGATTATATTAGATTGAAATATATACATGACATAATTAATCTTCAATCGATGTGCAGATTGAAGATACATCAGGATAAATTCATATTATTTACAGAGGTATTCGGCCCCGGCCGAGGTACCTCCAAGATCGAGCTCGATAATTCTGATCAATCTTCGAGGCGCTGGGCCTCTCCAAGCTGGGCCTTCTCAACCTCTTCAAACGGGATCCGATCGGGCAGCCTGGCAAAATACCACGTCGGATGTCAGACAAAGGAAGTCGTTTAAAAACGAACCAGAAGAAGTTAGATGGTCCCCGAATTCATGCTCCAAAATGAGCTCCCGGTTGCGATGGTATTGGAGATTAAGAGGGACTCATGGGTCATCGGTTAAGGCAAGAATCGCGATGTGGCAGCGATCTCGGTAGCAAGTCCGGTGAGATTGGCTTGATCAAAGAGGTTACAGCAAGCCATTCTTGAAATCGTACCTCGTTTATGCAACGCGTAATTCGTGTGAAAAACTGCAAGATTATGTAGCTCAAAATCCTTAACCGATGACCAATGAAGAGGGACTGAGTGTCCAAGTGTCCGAGATTTCAGATCCTCGTCCTCTCCCGCTTCGCAAACAGCTCGCGAGCGATCTCCTCCAGGCCCAATTCCGTCTCCATCGCCCTGATATCCTCGGCTTTCGCCCGGGTCATCGGCTTTTTCGGCGCGGCGCTACAGGTTCCGGCGTCCGCCGTCGCGCGATAGGTCCCGATCTTTCGGGCGAGATCCATGATCTCCGACTTGTCCATGGCGATGAGGGGATGGTATACTGGCAGATCTATACCCGACTGCTCGGCCATGATGTTCGCCGGGGTCTGGGATGCGACCTGGCCCAGGGAGTAGCCGGTCACAACCCCGAAGGCCTCCTCTTCTTCCATCACCATGCAGGCGATCCTGTACATCAGCCGCCGGCATAGGAGGCAGGTGGCACGGGGCTCGGCACCGCTTATCTTCGCAAGGCCGTCGCCGATCGGAACCTTGACGAAGTTTATCTTTCGGCCCGAGGTCCAGCGCTTCAGGGCTTCGGCCGACTTCAAAGCCTGGGGGAGGGCGTCGACGTAAGGTCTTGCATCAAAATAGAGGAGCGACACGGGAGACCCCCGGCGCATCATCATCCAGGCGGCGACGGGCGAATCGATGCCGCCGGAGATGAGAACGAGCATCCTGGACTGGGTGCCGAGAGGAAGGCCGCCGACCCCACCGACGACTTCCGTGAAGACCAGAACCTTCTTCTCCCTCGCCTCGACGAAGATCTCCAGCTCCGGGTCCGTCAGGTCCACCTTCGCCCCGGTCCTCTCCTGGACGGCGCTGCCGACCTGGACGGCGATCTCGGTGCTCGATATCTCGCCTCCGCCCCGCCGGGACCTTATGGCGAAGGACCTTGGACGGCGCTCGGCTGCGATCTGTGAGGCGACCTTTGCGACCGCCTCGATATCCGGCTCCGCGGTCCAGACGGGGCTGGCCGAGACCACTCCAAAAACGTTGGCGACGATCTGAGGGGCTCTGGGGTCAGAGGTCCCAACGAAGATCCTGCCCCTCTCCATGGAGACCTCGTGATCTATTTCCGCCTCCTTCAGGTTGTAAACGATGTTGGAGGCGAGGATCCTCTCCCAGCTCTTCCTGGTCCAGGCGTCCTTGAGGGCGATCTCGCCGTACCTGACCAGGACCGAGTCGAAAGAGGTCATACCGGCCTTTACCTGGCCGCTATAGCCTTCGCGGACCTGGCTATTTTCCTTCTCCTCGCCCCAGAGGAGGTGTACTTCTGCAGGGGGCCAGGGTTCTTGTGAGATGCCTCGGATCTGGCCACCAGTCTAATCTGTCCCTTTCTTCCCTTAATCTTGATCCATTCAACGCTTCCTGTCTTTCCCATAAGCCGTAACTACCCGGACCGATCTTAAATAGGTTTCGAGGAACGACATGAATGGGGCATGGGGCCCGTTTCCAGAAGAGGGTCGAAACTAGAGGTTGCAAGATAACTCTTTTAATGGGATGCGCCATCAACACCAGCGTGAACCGCGAGATATCCCTTCCCAAGATCCAGGTCAGCAAGTCCACCGCACTCGTTCTTTTTGGGCTTGGGATCTATCTCGCCTACCTCCGGCGGCTTGGCTTTGGTGAGGTCGCTGAGAGCCTGGACAACGTGAACCTGATGCTCTTCTTCGCGGCCCTGATCCTATCCCTCCTCATGGTGGCCTTCAACGCCCTTTCGTGGAAAAGGGTGGCCGAAGAGCTGAATTACGGGGCGTCTTTTCGAGACTTTTTCCTGATCTACCTCTCCAGCATCTTCCTGAACAACCTCATCCCCTCGGGGAGCTTCTCGGGAGAGACGGCCCGCATCTACTTTTTGGGCAAAATCGAGGGCGCCTCTGCCTCCCGTTTCGACGCCAGCTTTGCATCCGTTGCCGCCAGCAGGATCATCACCGCCGTCCCCTTCATCCTCGGCATGACCCTTGGCCTAGCCTACCTGATATTCCGGTGCCAGGTTCCCAGCTGGGCCCTCACCACCTGTTTTGCCATGATGATCTTTTCGGTCTCGGTGGGGGCCGCCTTCGTCGGGATTTGCTTTGAAGAGCGCTGGCTCCAGAGGATGGTGAACCTGACCATCGGCCCCCTGGAGAGGATCTTTCGTCGGGACCTGGACCGCGAACTCTGTTCGGGCGCGGTCTCTGGGTTTATGAGAAGCATGCGCCTTTTGAGGCAGAAGAACGGAGCGTTGCTGGTCAGCCTGATCTGGGCCTTTGCCGGCTGGATCTGCCTTGAGATGGTGGCCTTCGCCGCCTTTCGATCTCTTGGGATTGAGGTCTCCTTATTCGCCATATTCGCCGTCTACTCGGTGATCATAGTCTTTCAGACACTGCCCCTGGGCCTTCCCGGAGGCATAGGCCTTGTGGAGATCCTGATGACCGCCCTCTTTTCCGCCGTGGGGATACCGATTTACGATGCTGCCGCCGTCACCATCCTCATCCGACTGGTCCAGCTCTGGTTCCTCGCCCTCCTGGGCGGCATATCGACGGTCCATCTGCTGAGACGAATCGAGAGGGATAGGGATAAGGAGAACCGAGCGTCTGCGGGAAGCTCCACCATCACCAGGATCTGAAGAAAAGTTAAATACCATCAATACGTCAAGGCGACCGAGCGGGACAGTAGGGTAGCCTGGTCGATCCTCGAGCGTTTGGGACGCTTGGACTGCGGTTCAAATCCGCGCTGTCCCACTAAGGGTTTTTCATAAAAACGATTTTCGCGGTGATCGTCCTGAAATTCGACTATCTCCCCTTCGACCCAAAACTTTTTTGCCCCTTGGGGCGCAGACTTTCGGCCGGAGCAGTACCCGACGAGATCGAAGCTGCTCACCGTCCTGGCGCTGTTGATGCTGTCGATATCTACGGCCGCGCTGGCACAAATGACGGAAGATGAGAACGGCACAGATCAGATGAAATCCACTAACCTCTCCAAGAACCGTCGACGGCGACGTCAACCTCTTTTGCGACCCTATTCGGCGCCCTGGTGGGCGGAGCGAGGGGGAGCGGCGGTGGTGTTAACTTTGGACGTCACAGACATTACTCAATTGGGTGTCGCCGAAGAAAAGAGATCGATTTTGCACAGAATCTAATTGTCTTGATTTGCCTCATTTGTACGACGCGAATATCGCTCAGCCCATCTCTCAATTGAACTTCTATGTCGAGGACTTAGCTTACTAAAGTCTATATTTGGATCAGCTACTATCTCTCTGGCTTTCCGTCCTAAATCTTCCTCCAATTTAGTATAAAGAACATGTGCCATGTCTAGATTGTTAGCTTTTAGTAGTGTCTCAAGGGTTACGTCGTCATATTTCAACTTAAATTCAATAGTTATAGGGTCTTTCTGTTCCAAACCATATTCATCCAAAAAAGCTCCATTTAAATCGGCATTATCAAATTTAGCACCAATAAGATTAGCTCCACCCAAATAAGCCTTAGTTAAGTCTGCCATATTTAGTTTTGCTTCACTTAAATTAGCACCATTCAGACTAGCGTCGTTCAAATGAGCGCTGGACAAGTCAGCTCCACTAAGATCCGCCCTGCCTAACATGGCATCACCAAAATCGGCACCTCTCAAGCGAGCATGACTTAAGTCTGCCATGTACAAATTGGCGTTATTAAAATTAGCACCAAATAACGTGGATTTATTAAAGTTGGATTCCTGCAAAAATCTCCCACTTAGTTCGATACCCGGCAAAAGTTGATCGCTTAAATCCACTCCTTCAAGATTATATCTTGCTTTTCCACTGCGTACCTCTTCAACTATAGCATCTTTAACTAGCGACATAAGAGTAAAGCGCATATATGGAATTAATATCAATACAGCAAAAATTGATAATGATATAGGCCAGAAAATATTGATTTCTAAGTCATTTCCGGGAGGGATATACCTAAGCAAAATTAAATCTGTGGAAATAGATATTATAAAAACGATGAATATGAACATCAATTTGGATGAGTGGAGCGATCTTTTGATCGTGGCTGGAGATACATTACCGATTTGTGTTTGAAATATTATAAAATTTAAAGTGAAAAATATTCCAAAAATGGCCGCTTGGGCTTGGCTCAAGGCGCTCAGGATATACCTGGCATCTTCCGAAGACGCCCAAATAACGCCAAGATGATAATTTGCAGAAACTAGCTGGTCAAGAACTTTGTAAATCGCAAAGGCCACAATGGGCGAGACCAGAAGAAGGATCACTGCCCAACGCCAGAATATATTCTTCACAAAAGCTTCAAGAGCCTTTTTCTGCCACGTGGGAATTCGTTCCTTCGCACTCATCCACTCTACCTCTACTCTTGAATACCATTTATAGATCTCTCCCCGCACTCGTAAACTAAGCCTAAAAAACCTGGTCTTATTTACCCATAAAGAACAACTTACATCTGATGTTAGTCTACGCCGTTTTTGGAGATCCCGTGGAGCACAGCCTCTCCCCAGCGATGCAGAAAGTGACCTTCGCGGCCATTGGCCTCTCGGCCCGCTACATCGTCTTCAGGGTGAGGCGGGAGCGGCTGAAGGATGCGATCCTCGGCGCTGGCTCGATTTTGGGCTACAAGACCGATGGCCAGGGGGTGCTTCTGGACCACTATGGCGCCAAAGAGCACAAAGAGCGGGCCCTAAATATATATCGGAACAGTTTTGGCGAGGATCACCCCAAACCAAACTCGTGCGGATGAACCTGGAATCGCTCCGGCGATAAGCTCCTACACGATCACGATCTCGCCGCAGACCCTGCACGCCTCGGCGATCCGATCGAAATCCATTCCAGGGAAGGGATCGACGAGGCAGAGCTCCGTTGGCTCAGCCCGCGAAAATAGCTTTTCAGCATCGCCGAAATAGACCTCGATTTTGCAGTCGTCGCCCTCGGCCTCCGCCGCTAGGACCGGCTCTCCGCCGACCTCGCCCGCTGGGGTTTCGGGCCGCTCGATATTCTTTATCCCCAAAATCGATCTGTTCGCCTCCAGGTTCAGAATAGCGTCCTCCACCGCCGGGAGCCAGGCGTCGTTGAGGACCACCCGCTCCGCCCCGCCGAGAATGGCCATCAGCCCCAGGGTTCCGGGGCCGCAGAGGACGTCGGCGACACCGGTGAGCTTCCCCCTGAAGTAAAGCTCCTCCAGGACCTTCATCTTGGGGGCGGCCTGGCGGGGAAACTCGACGTGGATCTTTGACTGATGCTTGTAGATCACCAGATCGCCGATTAAGGAGGATACGACGTCACACCGGAGGTCCGAGCCTGCCAGAAGCTCCCAGCGATGGGGGCCTGTTTTGAGGTCGGAGACGCCGGGGACTCCTCCGCCCCTGATGACGCCCTTGACTTCGGGGATCCGGTCGACGATCTCGGCGGCGGCTTCTGCCGTCAGGTTCTCGCCGACTATGATCAGCTCTTTTGGTCCGAGCCTCGGCGGATATGCCAGGGGGAATCCCACCTCCACCAGGGGCCAGCCGATCGTTCGGAGGGAATCGGATCGGCTCCTCAGATCGTGGCCCACCAGGATCTCCATCGCCTCGGCCATCACGAGATCCAGGGGCGCCCTCCCGCAGGCGGAACAACGTTGCCGGCCCTCGATCCTCGCGGCGAGGCTCGAGAAGCTCGCGCCCTTATCGATGCCGGGCTCCTTCGGACAGTCTGGGCACGCCATGTAAAGCGCGTTCAGGCTCGCCAGCACCTCCTCGCAAGGCCTGATCTTCTCGTCGAGACGCGGATGCGGGACCATGAAACGTCCTCGTTGTGGAGAGTATTTCAGCTTTTCCGGGCCCATTTCGGGACCCTTTCGAGACCGTTTCGTAGAAAGATTTGTAAACAAAAAAGGTGCTGTCCATGGGGAGGAGGTTTGAAAATGGCACAACGAGGGATTAGGGAATACGACGCCAAGAAGATGCTGGCAGAGCGCCTTCCCGATTACGTAGATGATTTCGATTACGACGGTCAGATCGTCCTTGTCACCCCAGAAATCGATCTGGAGGTGGTGGCGGTCGATAACCCCTGGGTCAAGAAGAAAAGGCTGGTGGTCAAACCAGACCAGCTCTTCGGCAAAAGGGGCGCTCACGGCCTGATCCTTCTGGACGCCACCTGGGACGAGGCCAAAAAGTACATCGAAGAGAGGATGGGAAAAGAGACCCTCGTGGGCACCGTCGTCGGGCCTCTCACCACCTTTCTCATCGAGCCCTTCGTCCCCCACGACGAAAAGTATGAGCTTTACGTGGCCATAAAGTCCGACTACGGCGGGGACGTCATCTACTTCTCCCCCCGAGGCGGCGTGGAGATCGAGGCGAACTGGGACCAGGTCACCAATATCCCCGTGGCCATCCTGGCAAAGGCTGAAGACCTGGACCTGAAATCCAAGCTTCCGGCGAATCTGGGCGAAAGGCGAAAGCCCGTGGCAGACTTCATCAAAGGCCTCTACCAGCTCTACCGAGACCTGGGGTTCGCCTACCTCGAGATCAACCCCTTCGTCTTCCACGAGGGCAAGATAGTTCCCCTGGACCTGGTCGCAAGGATGGACGACGCCGAGGCGTTCTGGCAGAAAAGAAACTGGAGGGGCCTAGAGTTCCCAGAGCCCTTCGGAAGAGCCCCGACAGAAGAGGAGGCGTACATCAAAGAGATCGACTCGAGGACCGGGGCCTCTTTGAAGCTCACGATTTTAAACCCGAAGGGGAGGGTCTGGACTATGGTGGCAGGAGGCGGGGCCAGCGTCATCTACGCCGACACCATCTGCGACCTCGGCTTTGGAGGGGAGCTCGCCAACTACGGCGAGTACAGCGGCGACCCGTCCACCGAGGACACCTACGAGTACACAAAGACGGTCCTGGACCTGATGACGAGAGAGAAAGACCCTGAGGGGAGGTGCAAGTACCTTCTCATCGGGGGTGGGATCGCCAACTTCACCGACGTTGCCAAGACCTTCAAGGGGGTGGTGATGGCCCTGGAGGACTACCGGGAAAGGCTCCGTGAAACCGACGTTGAGATATACGTCCGGAGGGGCGGGCCCAACTACGAAGAGGGCCTGCGGATCATGCGCCAGCTCGGCGAGAGGCTGGGGGTCCCGATCCACGTCTACGGACCCGAGACCCACATGACGAGGATCGTCTCGGTGGCCCTTGGAGGGGGAGAGTGATGACGATGAAGGACTACATGCTATTTGACAAGAACACCCAGGCCTTCGTCTACGGGTACCAGGTCAACGCGATCCAGAGGATGCTCGACTTCGATTATCTCTGCAGAAGGCCCATCCCAAGCGTCGCCGCCATAATCAACCCGGGCCGTGATGGCATCCACAAGGTCTTCTGGGGGACCGAGGAGACCCTCCTTCCCATGTACGGAACGATCCCCGAGGCGGTGGCGGATCACCCCTCGGTGGATGTGATGGTGAACTTCGCCTCCTACAGGTCAGCCTTCGATACCTCCATGGAGGCCCTCGCCCAGCCGAGCATAAAGACGGTGGCGATAATCGCCGAGGGCGTTCCCGAGAGGATGTCCAGGGTGATGGCCGCCACCGCCAAGAAGATGAAAAAGACGATAATCGGCCCCGCCACCGTCGGAGGGCTTGCCGCCGGAGCCTTCAGGATCGGAAACACCGCGGGAACCATCGAGAACATCGTCGAGTCGAAGCTCTACCGGCCGGGGTGCGTCGGGTTCGTCTCCAAGTCCGGAGGGATGCTGAACGAGGCCTTCAACATCATCGCAAGAAACTCGAGCGGGGTCGTGGAGGGGATTGCCATCGGTGGCGACAGGTACCCGGGAAGTAACCTCATGGACCACATCCTCAGGTTTGAGGCGAACCCCGACGTCGCCATCATCGCCTGTCTCGGCGAGGTCGGAGGGACTGACGAGTACAGGATCGTCGAGGCTCTGAAAGCCGGCAAGATCACAAAGCCCCTGGTGATCTGGGTTACGGGAACCTGCTCCAAGGTCCTCCCATCGAGCGTCCAGTTCGGTCACGCCGGAGCCAAGGCCCAGACCGACCTCGAGACCGCCGACGCCAAGAACCTGGCCCTGAAAGAGGCGGGAGCTGTGGTCCCCGACTCCTTCGACAGCTACGGCGACAAGATAAAGGAGGTCTATGAGAGGCTGAAGGCGGAGGGGATGGTGATGGACGTCGCGGAGCCCGAGATTCCGGTCATACCCATGGACTACGCCAAGGCGAGCGGAGAGGGGGCCGTCAGAAAGTCCACGAACCTGATCTGCACGATATCCGACGACAGGGGCGAGGAGGTCCTCTACGCAGGAAAGCCCCTGAGCCGTGTGATGGGAGACCAGATGGGCATCGGTGGAGTCATCGGCCTTCTCTGGTTCAAAAAGGAGCTTCCCCCCTGGGCAGCGGATTTCATAGAGCTCGTCCTCCAGATCGTGGCGGATCACGGCCCCGCGGTCTCGGCGGCCCACAACGCCATCGTCGCCTCCTGCGCTGGAAAGGACCTGATATCCTCCCTGGCCAGCGGCCTCTTAACCATAGGTCCTCGGTTCGGCGGGGCGATAGACGACGCCGCCCGGGAGTTCAAGAGGGCCCACGACTCCGGGTTGACCCCAGAACAATTCGTAAACCAGATGAAGTCCAAGGGGATAAACATCCCCGGGATCGGCCACAGGATCAAGAGCGTGAAGAAACCCGACAAGAGGGTCGAGCTTCTGATCGGCTACGCGAGAGAGAACTTCGCCAGGACCGACCTTCTCGACTACGCCCTCTCGGTTCAGGATATCACCACCGCCAAGAAGGGCAACCTGATCCTGAACGTCGACGGATGCATAGGGATCCTCTTCATGGACCTGATGGGCTCGTGCGATGTCTTCGACGAGAGGGACATCGACGACGTCATAAAGTACGGCTATCTGAACGGCCTCTTCGCCCTTGGAAGGAGCATAGGCATCATCGGCCACATCCTGGACCAAAAGAGGCTCGAGTCGAGGCTCTACCGCCACCCCCAGGACGACATCGCCTACATGCTCCCAAATTTTGAGTGAGGCGAGTTGAGAGATGAAAACCGGGCAGGTCCCCTTGGACCGGCCCCTCTTTTATGGAGTGTTTGATCGTGGCTACCATCAGCGAGAAGATATTCAGCAGGGCCTCGGGCCATCGGGCCGAGGCGGGAGAGATCGTAGAGGCGAAGGTGGACTGTGCCATGTCTCACGACGGGACGAGCGTCTTGGCGATCAAGGCCTTCAAAGAGATGGGATCGGAGCGGGTATGGGACCCGAAAAGGATCGTAGTTCCCTTCGACCACATCGTGCCAGCCAACAACAGCACCACCGCCGACCTCCAGAAGGAAGTTCGGGCCTGGGTCAGGGACCAGGGGATAGTCCACTTCTACGAGGGGGGCTGTGGGATCTGTCACCAGGTCTTCCCGGAGGAGGGGTTCGCCCTGCCCGGAACCCTTGTGGTGGGGGCCGACTCTCACTGCTGCACCTACGGGGCCTTCGGTGCCTTCGGGACTGGGGTCGGAGCCACGGACATGGCCGAGATCTACTCCAGGGGAAGGCTCTGGTTCAAGGTGCCTGAGACGATCGGGATCAGAGTATCTGGAAAGCTCAAAAGAAGGGTCCTCGCCAAAGACCTGATTCTGATGCTCGTCGGGGCCATCGGGGCCGACGGCGCCACCTACAAGGCCCTGGAGTACGTCGGCGAGACGATCGAGGCCCTCTCCATCTCGGGGAGGATGACCCTCTCTAACATGGGGGTCGAGATGGGGGCGAAGGCCGCCATCGTCCCGCCGGACGAGATCACAGAAGAGTTCCTGAGAAGCAGGGCGAGGGAGCCTTACCATCAGGTCCACTCGGACCCAGGCTCCTACGATCTCGAGATGGAGTTTGAGGTCTCGGACCTGGAGCCTCAGGTGGCCGCCCCCTTCAGGGCCGACAACGTCCGGCCCGTCTCCGAGGTTGCGGGGACCGAGGTCGACCAGGTCTTCATCGGAACCTGCACCAACGGCCGTCGCGAGGACCTGGAAGTCGCCGCCGAGATCCTGAAGGGAAAAAAGGTCAAAACGAGGACTCTCGTCATACCCGCGTCAAGAGAGATCCTCCTCCAGGCCCTATCGTCTGGGATCATCGAGACACTGGTCAGGGCCAGGGCGATGATGGGAACGCCGGGATGCGGCCCTTGCCTCGGCGCCCACATGGGGGTTATCGGAGAGGGTGAAGTATGCCTCTCCACCGCCAACAGGAACTTTCCGGGCAGGATGGGAAAGGGCGGCCTGATCTACCTCGCATCGCCGGCCACGGCCGCGGCGACGGCCATCACGGGCGAGATCACTGACCCGAGGGAGGTCTGAAGCTGGGCCGGAAGAGCGAGGACAAAGACGAAGGCAAAATTCAGAGCCTCGGCTCAAAAAGGCATCTCAGGTTCGACCTCCACGTCCATTCGAGCTGCTCTGACGGAAGGGACGGGGTCGATGAGATCCTGGAGGCGGCGGTCGCGAAAAAGCTCGACGGGATCGCCATCACCGACCACGACACCCTGGAAGGCACCTTCGAAGCCGAGAGGATCGTCCGAGATCGAGACCTCGATCTTTTGGTGATCCCCGGAGTCGAGGTCTCCACCTCCTGTGGCCACCTTTTGGTCCTGGGAATAAGAGACCTTCCACCGAGGGGGCGAAGCCCCGAGGAGACGATCGAGTTCGTTCACGACCGGGGCGGGATCGCCATCGTCTCCCATCCCTACCACGTCTTCAGGCACGCCATGTACCGCATACCGGACTGCGACGCCGTTGAGGTCTACAACTCCAAGTACATCTTCGGGATCGCGAATTGGTGGGCAAAAAGAAAGGCCAAGAGGCGAGGGCTTCCTATGGTGGCGGGCAGCGACGCCCACATGGCGAAGACCGTGGGCCTCGGCGTCACCCTGATCGAGGTCGAGGACGGATGTGAAGTTACGGACGTCCTTGCGGCTATTCGGGCCGGGCGCGTCAAAATCGACGGCAGTAAGACCTCGCCCGCGGTCTTCGTCGGCCAGATGATTCGCTGGGTGAAGAAGCGCCTTAGTCAGAGGGCAAAGAGGTAGAGCGGTTGGATAAATAACGAATTTTCTGACTGTGAATATGTACGATACGCCCGTTGTAAATTCGGCGAGAAGGGATGACGCGGAATAAAAATCGAAAGAAAAAATAGGTCGGAACTGGTCCGGTCGCTCGTTTTTTGGAAATATGCCAGTTGAGAATAAGGACTTACTGCGTTTTCTCCACTTTTTCTGCTTTGGGGCCTCTGTCGCCAGTCTCAACTTCAAAACTGACCTTATCTCCTTCGTCTATGGAAACGCCCGGCTTCAGACCACTTGAGTGAACAAAATAGTCAGTCCCGTCGTCTCCAGCTATAAAGCCGAAATGCTTCGTTCTGTTAAAGAACTTCACTGTGCCAGTAACCATTTCAATTCCTCGTTATCCTGACTAGAAGCATACGACTATTTAAAGGTGCGCCCTTAGGGCCGCCGCCTGGAAGCTTCATCCATCATCCCAGCCTTGGATTCCCGTCCGGCAAGCTTTCCGATGGTGCGGGTCGGGAAATTCTCTGATGGAGATATAAATCCTAAAAATATGAAGGCGAGGTCTCGTTCAACTGACCAGGGGGAGAGCGTCGACGCTTGCGCCGCCCGGGATGTTGTAGACGGAATCGCAGATCGTATCGTTGATCTCGTTGGTGCAGTTGAAGGAGCCATAATAGTTGCCCACGGCCCCGTCGTCCCACCGGTTGAGACCGTCGTCGAAGGCGTCAAGCTCTGTATTGTTGTAGAGCCTGTTATTGAAGAGAACGTTGTCGCCGGAGTTCAAAAAGCTGATCCCGCGGGCGTTATCCCTGGCAATGTTGGCGTTGACCGTGCAGCCTTTGGCGCCCTCGAGGATTATGCCCGAGCCGCCGTTATCGCTGGCAACGTTGTTTCTGATGGTGTTGTTGTTTGAGACGACCCTGATCCCGGCGTCGCCGGATTCGTTGCCAGAGTTGATGACCCTTATGTTCTCCACCGTCGCCCCATCCACACTCACGGTGATGGCGCTGCCGTTCCCTTCAGCGTTTATGAGGGGAAGGTCGCCACGCCATCTATCGCCACTCAGGACGATCGGCTTTGTCACGTTGATGTTCCCTTGGAAGGTTCCGCTCCTCACCAGGACGATGTCTCCGGGGTTGGCCCTGTCGATCGCCTCCTGGATGCTGAGGTACTGACAGCCACAGGCTCTGCATTCACATACTTTCAGGGTGGCCGCCCCCTGAGCCATCCCAACAGCCATCAGGATGACCAGGAGGACGAGCCCCGATACGAGCTTAACGTTTTTTTCGATCATTCCGTCTCCCTCTTGATTGTTACGACCGTCTCTAGGATTATAAAAAGCTTTTTCGGGTCGGCTTTTCTCTTCAGCCTCTCGAATAACTATATAACTGCTCGTCTCTCTTTGACTCCGCGTTATGGAGTACTTCCCCACCCAGATTTCAGAGCGGCTTAAAAGGCAAGGATATCACCTGGTGGCCCACGGCGCGGTCAAGCCTTGCCTCTGGCTCAAGCGGAGCATTCGCGGCGGCGACCAGTGCTACAAGAACCACTTTTACGGCATCTCCAGCCACAGGTGCGTCCAGATGACCCCGACCCTCCTCTGCAACCACCGCTGTCTCCACTGCTGGAGACCCATCGACGATATGCCCGACGCCTCCGGGGAGTGGATCGAGCCCGCGGAAATTTTGGACGGCGTCCTCTTTGAGCAGCAGAGGCTCATCTCCGGCTACGGCGGAGCTCCAGAGACGACCGATTCCGCAAGGCTTGAAGAGGCAAAAAACCCGGCTCACGTCGCCGTCTCCCTGATGGGAGAGCCGACCCTTTACCCGATGCTGAAAGAGCTGATCGATGAGATCAAAAGTCGGGGCATGACCGCCTTTCTGGTGACGAACGGGACGATGCCCGATGTGATCGGCGAAGTACGACCCACCCAGCTCTACCTCAGCCTCAACGCCCCGAACGAAGAGACGTATCTCAGAGTCTCAAACCCCCAGTCCAACCTCTGGAGCCGATTTTTGGAGAGCCTGGAGATTATGAAGGACTCTCCCTCCAGGACGGTGGCGAGGCTCACCCTGGCCCGGAACCTGAACATGCAAGACCCCCAGGGCTACGCGAAGCTCATCGAGATCGCAGAACCGGACTTCGTCGAGGTGAAGGCCTACATGCACCTGGGAAGCTCCCGAAACCGTCTCGGAAGGGATTCGATGCCAACCCATGAAGAGGTGATGGACTTTGCGAGGGATTTATCCGAGATCCTGGGCTACCGCCTCGCAAACCACGTCCCCCTCAGCAGGGTGGCCCTTCTCTCCAGGGGAAGCGCACAGGAGAAGATCGAGCCGTAACGTAGCGCCTCAATTAGTAGAATATTACCACCTTCGTATGATTTCTAATAATATTCGTATGAAGAATTCGTCTTTATGATTGAATCACCGTATCCAACGGGAAAAGTATTTTTATTAGAAATATCGCGAAGTTAGATGGTGATCGTGATCGATGTCTGCGAAGATTCAAGAACCGAAAAGCTCGGAGGCGAAGGCGGATAAAACATGTCAACAATTAAAAATTTTGCTCGTGGAGGACAATCCTGACGACGCTGAGCTCACCAGGAGGTTGCTCCGGAGAATCTGTCTTGATAGGGACATCTTTCTGGCCGCAGACGCCGAGGAGGCCCTGAGCTGCCTGGTATCCGAGCACATCCAGAAAAGTTACGATCTGGGCGCGGTCACCTATCTCTTGAAGCCGATATCCGAGGACGAGCTTCTCATGACCCTGAGCTACCTCACCTGATCGGGGCTCGAAATCGATATCACCCTGACCAGTCGTTGTCTTCAAGCCCTCTTATCATGCCGGAGGCGAACCAGCCCCGACCACATCCCCACTACATCTCGGTCGTTTTCGTTCTGCTCTTTTCATCACCGGCCAGCAGAGCTCCCGCCGCCTGGGTGGCGTGACCCACCAGACCTCCGAAGATGGCGTAGGCGAGGATCATGTAGGCTGGCATCCCGAAGATGTCGGCGGGGGCCGCGTACCACCAGGCGCCCGCAGAGATCGGCAATGACTCGCATAGTGGACCAAGAAGGGCGCCCGTCCCCATCATCACCATCGTCGCTCTCTCCCGGAAGGCCAGGATCAGGGCCGACGCCAGGACCGCTCCTCCGACGAGGGCGTGGGGCGTGTTCATGCCCAGGGCGACGAATATCGCGATCTGTGCGCCCACCCCGGCCAGGACCAGAATCAGAGCTCTCGGAGAGAAGGTCGTCGGGACCTCCATTCCCAAAAGGGTTCTTGCCACCAGCCAGAGGGCCGGGGGAAAGCAGGCCCAAACAGCGAAGTTCCAGGGCGGAACGTAAGGAAAGCCTCCGGTGTTGGCGTAGGTCCAAAGGCCACCCTTTACGCAGGCCATCTCCGTCAGGGAGCCGAGGATCGCGCCCGCAAGGCCCATCGCCGCCGCCCTTTTGGGATCGCCGAGCATCGTGCAGAGGATGACAGGCGGAGGCACGAAAAGAAGGGCTGCAAGGTACGGTCTGTCCCAGAAGGTCGCAAGGACGACGGATCCGTAGGCTGCGAGGATCGCGACGACGGCGACATCCAGTTTGGGCCCTTTGGCGGCAAGCCTCATCTAGTCCTCTCCCGCCAGCTCTCTTACCTTTGCGATGTTGCCCCGATCGTCCCTCCTCTCGTCTGTGGGGGTCTCCAGGATCAGGGGGCGAGTTCTTATGGCAGGGTGGTTGAGGATGAGTCTGAACCCCTCTTCGCCAATCTCGCCAAGGCCTATGTGCTCGTGGCGGTCCAGCTTCGAACCGAGGGGGCCTTTGGAATCGTTGAGGTGGACGACCATCATCCTTTCCAGGCCTATCGTCCGATCGAAATTGTCAAGCGTCTCCTCTAGCCCCTCCTTGGTCCTCACCTCGTACCCTGCCACGAAAACGTGACATGTATCGAAACAGGCACCGACCCTGTCCTCTCGGTCCACCCGGCTCATTATCTCTGCCAGATCCTTGAAGGATCCGCCGACGCTGTTTTTGGAGTCGGAGGTCGTCTCCAGAAGAAGCATCACGTCGTTTTCGGAGGATGAAAGGGCCTTTATAATAGCCTCCACCGTCCTATTGAGCCCCTCCTCCTTGCCGGAGCCCAGGTGGCTTCCAAGATGGGTGACCAGATATGGTATCCCCAAAATCTCGCACCTTTCAAGCTCCAAGGCCAGGGCCTCCACCGACCTCTGGTATACATCCTCCTTGGGCGTTGCGAGGTTGGGCAAGTATGGCATGTGATCTACAGGCGGGTGCATGCCGGAGCGTTTCAGCTTCCTCTTGAACTCTTGCGCCACCTCTTCAGAGATCTCCTTGAACCTCCAACCCCGGGGGTTTCGGGAGAATATCTGGAACGAATCGCATCCGATCTCTTCTGCCCTGTCCACCGCCCGATCTATGGAGCCCGCGATGGAGACGTGCGCTCCGACTTTGACCATCTCGCCACCCTCCTAAATCCTTGACCTGCAGATGATCTGACCCGCAGAGATAAAGAGCAGGTCAAATCCTCGAAAGAACCTCTCCGGAGAACCGTTTTATACTTTCCCGAAGAGCCCGGAAGAGAGAGGTCGGCGGCCTTTTCGGCCGCCCTCTCCCGGCGCCGATGAAGAAAAAAAGATCGCTGATTTTGTGATGAGCCCTATGAGTCCTGAGGCGCGCGGGCCTCTCAGACCCGATGATCCTTCAAATTCCTGCCCGTCTCGCAATCATCGAGTTCAGGCATTCTTCAACTTCGACTTTGCCCACCGGTCCACGTGGTCGATGAGGTTGAACTCGATGATCTTCTTGGCGTCATTGAGCATCTCCGCCACCTCGCCTATCGTGAACTTCGTGGCATTGCCCGCTCTATTTACCACCTCGATCTCCTCATCAAGGTCTGCGCCCTTCTCGGATGCCAGCATCTTGGATAGGTCTTGGCAGGCCTTTTTCAGGTACTCGATCGAGTAGTCTGTCATCGATTCTCTGTCCTGGAGATTCCTGTTGACCTCTCTTATGGACCAGCACATGGTAATGACATTCTCGTACATCTTCACCAACCGCCGTTTATCTCGTATATGGATATTTAAGAGCTGCCGTCGTCAAAAATAGTGGGGCTGGTGCGATTCGAACGCACGATCGACGGGTCTCTCCGATACCGAGAGCGATTCTCTCAGTGCTCCAACGGATCATCAACGGCCTCCCCGTCGAGAGGCCTCAGCAGACCCGTTGCTCATCATCAATCATACCGCTGGAGCCCGTCGCCATACCTGACTAGGCCACAGCCCCTCAAAGCGGGCCGAGAGGGATTTGAACCCCCGACCTAAAGGTTAAGAGCCTTTCGCTCTGCCTGACTAAGCTACCGGCCCGGACTTTTCATATACGATGCTGGTTAAATACGTTTCGGCTTTGAAGAAAGTTAGGTCGCCTCGGGCGACCCCCTCTCCTCAGATCGTGTTTATGTACCTCTCGACCTCCCAGGGGTGGACGTGGTTGTTGTACATCTTCCACTCAAGGGATCCGAGCCTGCTGAAATTGGCGTAGACATGCTCGCCGAGGGCGTCCCTGACAACCTTGTCATCCTCCAGGCAGTCGAGGGCCTCGCGCAGGTTTGAGGGGAGAGTCTCGATCCCGAGCCTTTCGCGCTCCGCGTCCGAGAGATCGTAGATGTTCAGGTCCACGGGGTCTCCCGGGTCGATCTTCCTCTTGACGCCGTCGAGGCCCGCCGCCAGGACCGCGGCGAAGCCCAGGTAAGGGCTGCAGGAGGGGTCGGGCGACCTGAACTCGAGCCTGGTGCTGAGGCCTCTGCCACTGGGGACCCTGATCAGGGAAGACCGGTTCGGACCGGACCAGCCGATGTAGACGGGGGCTTCAAAGCCCGAGACGAGCCGCTTGTAGGAGTTGATCAGAGGGTTTGTGATTGCGGTTATGGCGCTGGCGTGCTCCAGGAGCCCTCCCACGAAGTAGCGGGCAAGGTCCGAGAGCTGCATCTTCGCTTCCGGATCGAAGAAGGCGTTCTCCTCGCCCTTGAAGAGGGATATGTTCACGTGCATCCCGGAGCCCGCCGCGCCGTAGATCGGCTTTGGCATGAAGGTTGCAGCAAGCCCGTTCTTCATGGCGATCGTCCTCGTGACGTACTTGAAGGTGACGACGTTGTCGGCGGTCTTCAGCGCCTCGCCGTAGGTGAAGTCGATCTCATGCTGGCCCTTTGCCACCTCGTGGTGGGAGGCCTCGATGTTGAACCCCATCTCCGTCAGGGCGAGTACGATCTCTCTTCTTATGTCCTCGGCCAGGTCCACGGGGCCGAAGTCGAAGTATCCGGCGAAGTCGTGGGGCTTCGTGGTGGCTCTTCCGTTCTCCATGTTGAAGAGGAAGAACTCCAGCTCCGGGCCGACGTTCATGGTGTAGCCCATATCCTCGGCCTTCTTCATGGCACTCTTCAGGACGTACCTCGGGTCGCCCTCGAAGGGCTGGCCATTGGGCTTGTAGACGTCGCAGATCAGCCTGGCGACGTTCTTGTTCTCCTTCGCCCTCCAGGGGAGGATGGCAAAAGAGGATATATCCGGTCGGAGCACCATGTCGGACTCCTGGATCCTGGCAAAGCCCTCGATGGAGGAGCCGTCGAAGGCGGTCCCCGAGTCGAGGGCCTTCCCGAGCCTCGAAGCCGGGATCGAGACGCTCTTCACGAGCCCCTGGATGTCGGTGAACTGCAACCTGAGAAACTCGACGTTCTTGTCACGGATGGTCTCTAACAACTGATCTATTGAGTACATGATTGATCATACACCCCTTGATGCAGGTCTCTATTGCTGGCATCCCCCGTCCCTCGCCTCCCAGGTCGGTTCGGTCCGGCCGAGCGGCGAACTTAGGCGGCGGCAGATTCCTCTAAAGACCCCAGATGGACCGACCTCCTTTAATATAGTCATCGGCCCGAGGGCCAGATCTATCCCTCTGATCTATCCCTCAATTACCCTTATCTATTGGCATCTCCCACGAACTCGGCGTGAGATCAAATGTCTGGTGCAAAGGTTCTGGTTGTTGATGCCGGCGGCAGGGGAAACGCCATAGCCCACGCCTTCGCCAGGAGCCCTCTGGTGGAGCGGGTGTACGTCGCCCCCGGAAACGCGGGAAGCTCGATGCTAGAGAAGTGCAGCGTCGCCCTCTCAAAGAAGGGAAGCCCCATCAAGGAGATTCCCGAGCTGGTATCCTTCGCCAAAAAGGAGGGGATCGACCTCACCTTCGTCGGGCCCGAGGGCTACCTCTCCGACGGGATAGCCAACGTCTTTTCCGAAGAGGGGCTCGACGTCGTCGGTCCGCGACGGGAGGCGACGATCCTTGAGGGGAGCAAGTGCGACGCCAAGGACTTTCTCGAGAGCATCGGGGTTCCCATCCCCAGCCACAGAAACTTCAGCGACCCAGAGGAGGCAAAGGAGTACGCCTCCGGCTTCTACCGGGAGAACCTGGAGAAGAACCTGGTGGTGAAGGCCGACGGCCTGGCTGCGGGGAAGGGGTCGATCGTCTGCAGCTCCAGGGAGGAGGCGATCTCGGCCATCGAGAGGATCATGGTCGAGCCGAAGCTCTTCGGCGATGCCGGCTGGAGGGTGGACGTGGAGGAGAGGCTGGCCGGGAGAGAGCTGATGTTCTTTGCCGTCACCGACGGGCGGACGGTTCTTCCCCTCGAGTCGGCGATGGACTACAAGAGGGCCTTCGCCCCCGACGAGGAGGTGGCGATACGCCTCTTCAACAAGCTCTCAGGAAACCCAAACCTCGACAACAATCCCAACACCGGCGGCATGGGCGGCTACTCGCCCCACCCTTGGCTCGATCGGGATCTCACGGATCGAATCATGGAGACGATCGCCGTCCCCACCATAACCAGGTTCAAAGAGGTCACCGGCTTTGAGTACTCGGGGATGATCTACTTCGGGCTGATAGTCTCCGAGGAGGACGGGGAGAAGGTGCCGAAGGTCCTCGAGATCAACGTGAGGCTCGGCGATCCCGAGACCGAGGTTATCCTGCCGCGCCTGAAGACCGACATGTACCTCCTCTCAAGAGCGATTTTGAACAGGGAGCTAGACTCGATCGAGCTCGAATGGTCGAGGGATCATTGCGTCGGAATCTGCGCCATCAGCGGAAGGGTTGTGAAGCCCGTGACGAGCGGTGGCGTCGGGGAGGAGCGGCCCGGCTACCCCGGGCCTCACTACACCAACATGCCGATCAGGGGCCTTGAAAAGGTCGACCCCGACGTCCTCGTCTACCACAACGGGACCGCTTTTGGGACCGACGCCCAGGGAGAGGAGAGGCTCTACACCACCGGCGGCAGGGTCCTCACCGTCGTCGGAAGGGGCGAGAGCCTCGAGGCGGCAAGGGAGAAGGCCTACGAGAACATCCGGCGGATCAGGTTCAACGGGATCAGGTACCGGCGGGACATCGGTCCGTCCCCCTGAACCATGAAATGAGAAGCGCGAGAGCGTGAAGCTATGGAGCTGGTCAACGGATGATCGTACTTGGATTGGAGGGGACCGCCTGGAACCTCAGCTGTGCCCTGGTGGACGAAGAGGACGTAATCGCTGAAAAGAGCGCCACCTACGTTCCCGCCAAGGGAGGGATTCACCCGAGGGAGGCGGCCCAGCATCACGCAGAGCACATGGCCGGAGTTGTCAAAGCCGTCCTGGACGTCGCTCGAAAAGATGATCTCACCATCGAGGCCGTCGCCTTCTCCCAGGGACCGGGCCTGGGGCCGTGCCTGCGGACTGTGGCGACGGCGGGGCGGGCCCTCTCGCTGCGGTTCAATGTACCCCTCGTCGGCGTAAACCACTGCATAGCCCACATAGAGGTGGGCAAGTGGAAGACGGGGGCATCGGATCCCGTAGTCCTCTACGTCAGCGGCGGAAACTCCCAGGTTCTGGCCCTGAGGCGCAGAAGGTACAGGATCTTCGGCGAGACTCTGGACATAAGCGTCGGCAACGCCCTCGACAAGTTCGCAAGGCAGGTCGGCCTTTCCCATCCCGGCGGTCCAAAGGTCGAGAAGCTCGCAAGTTCTGCCAAAGAGTACATCCCCCTCCCTTACGTCGTCAAGGGGATGGACTTCTCCTTCTCGGGCCTCTCGACGGCAGCGGCTCAGGCGGCGAAAAAGCACGATCTCGCCGACGTCTGCTCCTCCTTCCAGGAGACGGCCTTTGCGATGCTCGTCGAGGTCTCGGAGAGGGCCCTCGCCCACGCCGAGAAGAAGGAGGTCCTCCTAGTGGGCGGAGTCGGCGCGAACTCTCGCCTTCGCGAGATGCTCAACATCATGTGCGAGGAGAGGGGCGCGAAGTTCTACGTCCCAGAGAAGAAGTTCATGGGCGACAACGGCTCGATGATCGCCTACACCGGCCTGGTCATGATGAAGAGCGGCGTCACCACACCTCTGGCCGAGTCGAGGGTCCGGCCGGGGTACAGGACGGACGAGGTGGAGGTGACGTGGCAGTAGTGTCTTTAACCTCATTTTTCTTGGAGCTAAAACTGGGGCGGCGCATACTGTAGCAGAGCTTCGAAAAATTCAAAAAAAGTCAAACTGGCTGCGAAGTGGGCGGCTGCTAGCACTGGTGCGCTCATCCGCCATTTTGATGTCATCTCTCTTCAAATAGGCTGTAAAATTTTTATGTTATATTTGTCCAAACCAGCCATTTTATCCAAAAGATTATTTATGATGATCGATCCTTTTGTATTGGAGGTTTTATTACGCTGAGGAGGGACCTGATATCGGGCCTAGCCGTTATGATTATTTTCTTCCTTTTAGGGACGGCAAATACGGCGTCCGAAAAAGGAGATGACGATTTGGAATCTAATTCTCCTTTGTTTGCCGCTGAAATCAAGGACGGTTTCAGCAGTGAAGTCTTGAGCAGATCCGGCATCGAACAGTTGACAAACAGGAGAAAAGTCCTCGCTAAAGATGCTAGCTTGGAGTCTGTGGCCAATGAAGACGTTGTTTCACCGCGAGAGGAGCCGCGCCTCGTAATCATGGCTGCTGATTCCAGCGGTCAGAAGGATGAGGACAGCTACGAAAGCACCGAACATCCTGAGGCAAAGGCCACCGATCTGGGCCAGACAGCCGCGGGCGCAAATCCCACTTACGGGTGCGAACCTGTCATAGGATTATCCTACAAGGACTCCGTTCCTTGTTGGCCCGAATCTCCGCAGCCGCCCAAGGGCGCCCCCAACGTCATCTTCATCGTGCTAGACGACGTGGGATTTGGTCAGCTGGGCTGCTTTGGTGGTCCCATCGACACCCCGAACATCGACCGACTGGCCGCAGGAGGCCTGAGGTATAACAACTTCCACACAACGGCTCTATGTTCACCCACCCGGGCATGCCTCCTCACTGGCCGCAATCATCACTCTGTGGGAGTGGCCAGTATAACAGAATTAGCCACTGGATTTCCGGGATACAACATGCATATCCCAAAGGATACAGCGACTCTGGCAGAGATTCTCAAAGAGCAAGGTTATAGCACAATTGCGATAGGAAAATGGCACCTGGCCCCAGCATCCGAAATTGGCGCGTTTGGTCCTTACGACGAATGGCCGCTAGGTCGCGGGTTTGAGCGATACTACGGCTTCCTTGGATCTCATAATAGCGAGTGGTATCCGGATCTGGTCTACGATAATCACCGCATCGATCCTCCGGCCACGCCAGAGGAGGGTTATCATCTATCCGAGGATCTCGCTGATCGTGCGATGCAGTTCGTGATGGATCAACAAACTGTTGATCCCGATAAGCCTTACTTCCTCTATCTGGCCTTCGGTGCTTGCCATCACCCGCACCATGCCCCCAAGGAGTTCATCGGACAGTACGAAGGCGAGTTCGACCAGGGCTGGGACGTGGTCCGTGAAGAGACCTTGGCTAGGCAGAAGTCTATGGGCATCGTACCTGCAGATACCGAACTACCTCCGAGGCCCGAATATATCGAAGCCTGGGACAATCTCTCTGCAGACGAGAAAGTTCTGTACGCCCGAATGCAGGAAGTTTTTGCCGGTTATCTGACCCACGCAGACCAGCAGATAGGCCGTGTCATCGATTTCCTGAATGAGACTGGCGAATTGAACAACACCATGATCGTGCTGCTCTCCGATAACGGTGCCACCCCTGAAGGCGATGCCAATGGCTATACCAATGCATACCTCCAATGGGGGGCTGCCTTATCAGAAGGAGGAGGAGTCTCACCGTTCTTTTCTTTACTGAGACCATCCGGCCTTGGGATCGAGTATATGTTAACGAAGATCGATGAGTTGGGCGGTCCAACGAGTTATCCTGTTTATCCTATGGGATGGGCGATGGCAGGCAACACGCCCCTGAAACTCTACAAGTGGACAACTCATGAAGGGGGGGTACGCGATCCGTTGATCGTATATTGGCCAGAGGGGATAAGCGACGCCGGAGCTGTTCGCTCTCAGTTCTGCCACGTTATTGACATCGTCCCAACGGTCTTGGATGTGATCGGTGTTGAGGAGCCGGAGGTTTGCAGCAATATACCCCAGAAGCCAATAGAGGGGATCAGCATTGACTATACCTTCAACGATTCTGGAGCTCCCACCCGGAAGAACGTGCAATACTTCGAGATGGTCGGTTGTAGAGCCATATGGTACGATGGATGGAAAGCGGTGGCCTATCACCGTCTTGAGAGCGGTGGTAATTTCGAAGATGACGTATGGGAACTGTACAACCTTTCTGAAGACTTCTCAGAGACGCACGACTTGGCAGCAGAGCATCCAGATAAGTTGCAAGAGATGCAGGAACGATGGTGGGCTGAGGCTGGAAAGTATAACGTTCTGCCTCTCGACGATCGGTATTTAGAGCGCGGTGTATCGACTCCGATAACTGGGACGTTCACGTACTATCCGAACTTTTCGACGATCCATGAGCCAGATATCCCAGACACTTTGAACAGCTCCTACACGATCACCGCTGTCGTTGATATACCTACGACCGGGGCGGAGGGCGCGTTGTTCTCAATAGGAGGCACCTTGAACGGCCTGTCGTTTTACGTTCAGGACGAACATCTGGTTTACGACTACAACTTCGTGGGCATAAAGCACTATATCGTCACCTCAGAAACCGAAGTGCCCATCGGGCCTTCAACGCTGAGTTTTGCTTTCAACAAGACCGGCGATCATCAGGGCACCGGCTCGCTTTTCATCAATGGCGAGAAGGTGGGCGAGGGCCAGATTGCTCATACAATAGTTGGAAGGTACTCTTTTGAGGAGGGCCTAGAAGTTGGTAGGGACTCTAAGACACCGGTGAACGAGAGCTACGAGAGTCCGTTCAGGTTCGACGGGACGCTAGAGAAGGTCGTAGTGGAGGTCGATGGCTAGAAGCGCTGCAAGCGAATTTGCTATAATGCATCGGCATCAGAAGACATTGTCGGGATCCTGGATAGGCCAGGATCCTGATCACTCTTTTATAGGATTTCGCTTAACCTCTATGCGTCATCCTTTAAATGCTATTTAATCGACAAAGCAAATTGCGAGGTTCAGATGGCAAAGGCAAAAGCTCTTCCCGGCTTTCATCTTTTGGTCAAACCCTCAGGGTCAGCCTGCAATCTCGGCTGCAGATACTGCTACTTCCTTTCCAAGAAGAACCTCTATCCTGGCAGCAGCTTTCGCATGTCCGAGGAGCTTCTGGAGACTTACATTCGCCAGTACATCGAAGCACAAAAGAATCTGCAAGTTACTATCGCCTGGCAGGGGGGTGAACCGACCCTCATGGGGCTCGAGTTCTACCGCAGGTCTATCCAGCTTATACAGAAGTATAGACGGCCCGGAATGGTCGTTCAGAACACCATGCAGACCAACGGCGTTCTTTTGGACGACGAATGGTGTGAATTTTTCCGTATGAACAATTTCCTCGTTGGGCTCAGCCTGGACGGACCAAGAGAGCTACACGACGCCTACAGGGTGGATAAAGCCGGAAGGCCGACCTTCGACAGGGTTATGAGGTCAGCACGGCTATTGCAGAAACACGAGGTCGATTTCAACATCCTGACCACCGTACACGCCGCCAACGCCGACCATCCTTTGGAGGTTTACCGTTTTCTGCGGGATTATGTGGGTGCCAATTTTATCCAGTTCATTCCCATCGTTGAACGAGACAACGAGACCGGATTTCAGGAGGGCGACAAGGTCATGGATCGGTCGGTCCGGCCCGAGCAGTGGGGCAGTTTCCTGACGTGCATCTTCGATGAATGGATAAGACGAGACGTTGGGAGCGTTTTCGTCCAGGTCTTTGATGCCGCCTTGGCCGCTTGGTCGGGATCGCCCGCCAACTTATGCATCTTCTCGCCCACCTGTGGCACTGCTCTGGTCATGGAGCACAATGGTGATCTCTACTCGTGCGATCACTTCGTGGAGCCCAAGCACTTTCTGGGCAACATAAATGAGAAACACATGGCTGAACTGGCCGCCTCCGAGAAGCAGAGGCGGTTTGGCCAAAATAAGCTCAATTCTTTGCCCGCCTACTGTCGAAATTGCGAGGTGTGTTTTGTTTGTCACGGGGAATGCCCCAAAAACCGATTTATCGAAACGCCGGACGGCGAGCCGGGATTAAACTATCTGTGTGCAGGATACAGGGCTTTTTTCGGGCACGTCGATGGCTCGATGCGATTCATGGCCAATGAGCTCAGATACGGCCGCCCGCCAGCCAATATTATGCTTTACACGGCATCTCACGAGGGAAAAATAGTAAAAGCGTTCGCAAAGCCGGGTCGTAATGATCCCTGCCCCTGTGGAAGTGGCTTGAAGTTCAAGAAGTGTCACGGTCGCATCGAGCATCAAAGCGAAAATCCCCCAGCGGAAGAGCCATTATCGAAAAGGATCGGAGATCGCTGGAGGAGCTTGTCGAACCTGTTTAAGTGAGGGCGTACCGGGTCCCGTATTTGTACTGAGGCTCAAGGAACTTTTTTGCAGACTGTACTGAATAGCCCCTTCTTCTTTTCTATTATCGGTAATCCACTTACCAGTAAAAAGTGCCAAGATCCCGTCCCCGCACCGTTATGGCGATAGGCTGCAAATCGTATCATTTTCGAGATGGTTGTGTCTTCTCCGATCATTACCAATTACACTATCCGCCGCTCGGTTCAAACTGTTAAGTCGGTTAATTTGTCCATCCCCGCAGGCAAAGCTGCAGGGTATTCGAAAAAATAAACGACGAGGTCGGGCCATCCACCCCTTCGCCCGACCTACGCCTCCCCCGCCTTCTTGTAAAAGACCCGCTTCGCCTTACCCTTCTGGCGGGGTAGATCGCCGATGGGGTAGACGTCCCCTTTCGGGCTGAAGCCGAGAGCCTCCTTCAGGGCCTTCTCGGGCGACGCGGCCCGTGATCCCGGCCTCGGCCTCGACGTTGATCCGGACGGCTTTCATGCCATCAGTCTCCTCGATGATGATCTGGTAGTTGGCCCCGACTCCTGGGATCTGCATAAGGGCCTGCTCGACCTGCTTGGGGAAGAAGTTCACGCCCTTTATGATCAGCATGGCGTTGATCCTTCCGCAGATACAGGACTCTCGCGAAACGGCCTTCACGATGCTCGTCGAGGTCTCGGAGAGGGCGCTTGCCCACGCCGAGAAGATGGAGGTCCTCCTCGTAGGCGGAGTCGGCGCAAACTCCCGCCTCCGCGAGATGCTGAACATCATGTGGAACATGCTCAATAAAGTGTTGCGATTTGCCAGAATGGTCGACGGGCAGATAATTATAAATACAAAAACTTAATCAATATTATTTGTGAAGGATCGTATAGAAAGGGAGATCGTTGCTCTCGATGT
>Ga0268285_1000347_pt1 | contig 27974 bp, 24 predicted proteins | sample saktaG_2_FD_190144 | JGI IMG/M metagenome (GOLD analysis project Ga0268285, IMG submission 190144) | Saline water microbial communities from Sakinaw Lake, British Columbia, Canada - sak_2013_06_06_120m | ecosystem: Environmental > Aquatic > Non-marine Saline and Alkaline > Saline ... | reverse complement strand
TGTATTAGTTTAAAATCAATAACCATTCCCAATAGTGTGACAAGTATTGGAAATAATACATTTAGTAGTTGTGGTATAACATCAATAACAATTCCAAATAGTGTAACAAGTATAGGAGATGGAGCATTTTACCTATGCTCCGGCATAACAACAATAACCATTCCCAATAGTGTAACAAGTATAAGTAGCGATACATTTAGCAGTTGTGCTAATTTAATTAAAATTGCAATTCCTAATAGTGTAACAAGTATTGCACCAAATGCATTTTTCGGTAGCACAAAAGTAGTTATATATGGGGCTGACAATTCATATGCTAAGACATTTGCAGCAAGTAAAAATATACAGTTCGTAGTAATACCTTCAGTGAGTATTACAATAAATAGTTATGTTAACACTCCGACAAATCAAAATGTTACTGTTACAGCTGCGGCTAATGAAGGTACATTAAATGAAACAAGCCATACATTTACTGAAAATGGCAGCTTTGATTTTGTGGCAACAGATGATGTGGGCAATGTTATAACAATAACAGTAACAATAAATAATATTGATAAGGTGGCACCTATGATAACACTTGCAGATTATAATACAACTCCAACAAATAAAAATATTACAGTAACTGCCTCAACAAATGAAGGTTCATTAAATGCTCCAACTCATACTTTTGCTGAAAACGGTATCTTTGAATTTGTGGCAACCGATGATGCCGGAAATGTAACAAATAAAACTGTTACAATAGCAAATATTTATAAATTGGGTGATACTAATGGGGATAATATTATTGATATTTTGGACTTAGCAGCTGTTAAAAACCACTTGTTGGGAATAAATTTTTTGAATGGTATTAATAAAATTGCCGGAGATATTTATGACAACGGGAATATTTCTATAAGCGATTTAATTGCGATAAAAAAACATCTTTTGGGAATACAAACAATTAGCTAATATAGTTTATAATATTACAGCGAACATAAGGGACCGTTTAGACTGAACCCTGTCTTTCCATGTCTTTTCATTCTCAAACATTTTTACAAAATGTTTTGAAAGTTTACCCTTTCGTATTAAAATATTTTCTATATTTTAATGGAGAATTAGTATTAAGTATAGCTCATAATATGAGGAAAATGGCAATGAAGAGGATATATTGATTTTACTGCAAAATGATAATGGGGTTTTAGTTAATTGATTAATAACAGTTAGGAATTAGGAACGAGGAGTTAAGAGTGGTTGAGTATTGATTAAGCAAAATAAAAAAAATGGGCGGTTTTTATTCGCCCATTTTTTGTTTTGTCTTATTAATTTTTACTTTTTTCTGACATTCATTTTTGTTTCGCAATTTTGAATTAAATTTAGCAATGACGACGCATACAAAGGATAAAGCCTCTCTATTTCTTGTTGATTTAAAGTAAATTTTTCTTTTTCAATATTTATTGGTTTAATACTTTTTGATTGTTTATAATTAGTTAAACAACTAACATTTAACTCAGCCATATTTTCTGCACAGTTACATAAATGAGAAAAAACAGCATTATCTGCGGCAAAAAGGCTTGTTGGATTATCCTCATTTAAGCAATATATATAGCGAAAATTTCTATAAACCGAAAGCATTATATGAGTGGAAACCTCATTTACTATTTGCTTATTGTTGGTTTTTTGCAAAAGGTCAAAAAGAATGTTTAATGAATTAAATATTAATCTTTTATTTAAGGTAGACAAAACACTACCCTTATAAATATTTTCCTTTCCCATTGAATTTTCATCGGGGATATCTTCTGATGAAAAAATGGCGCCTTGTCTATCGGCTGTTCTGCCCAATAAGTAATCGGTGGACACATTATAAAAATTAGCAACCTTTATCAAAAAATCCAAGCCACATTCTCTAATTCCCTTTTCATAATGGGATAGCAAGGCTTGAGAAATTTCCAAAGCATCTGCGGCTTTTTTTTGTGATATTCCCTTTTCTTGTCTTAATAAAATTAATAGTCTTGAAAGTTGGTTTACCATTTAAAACTCAATTCCTTCCGAAAAACAATTGAAAATCTTTTTAATTTGTTTAATATTATCACAAAAATATACCTTAGTCAACAAAAAACGAGAGTGCCATTTTGTGTTGCACATTAAAATTAATATGATATAATCTTAATATGAAATACTTTTTAATAAACGGGAACTTTTTACTATTTTTATAGTCTAAATAGTTGTAGATTAAATTAAAGAGCAAAAACTAAATAAATTGGAGGAATTTATTATGAATAAAAAAAGATTATTAATTATTTTAGCATCTTCAACGGCTATGACTATTGTTTTTGGAATTTTAATTTTGGCGAATGTTTTTGGATGGTTTAAAAAGGCAAATACTTCAATTCAAAACTCAAATTCAAGCGGTTCAATAACGCAATCAGAAAGCAATTCGGAAAATTCAAGTAATACTGCTGATAAAGTTCCTTTAATTTCGGGAGAAACTTTAAAAAGTAGTCCTGCAATTATTAAAATTAATCAAGAAGTTAAACTACCAAAATTTAAAACTTATGCTGAGATGGTTAGTTTGCTAAAAAGTATGGGTGTTTTATATGAAGGCAATACCACAACATACGATTATGCTCAATCTCAATCGGTCACAACAGATAATGCAAAATCAGTTGCAGGTGCACCTGAAGCACAAACAACATCTGACAGTGCAGACTATTCTTCCACTAACACTCAGGTTAGCGGTGTTGACGAGGGAGATATTATCAAAAATGATGGTGAGTTTATTTATATTGTTAGTGGCAACAAGGTTTTTATTGTTGCGGCTAATCCACAGCCTAAAAATATTGGCAGTATAGTTTTAGCCACTAATGAATATATTAGTGAAATTTATTTAAAGGGCAATTTACTTACTATTATTGGTTCAAAATCAACTCAAATTGAAGGTGAGCCTGACACTTTCGCTCAGATTGAACCTGCTATTGATTCTCCTTCAATGGGCAAAACTGCCGATATGCGTTATATGGGTTATCAAACTACAATGGTTAAAGTTTACGATGTTTCAAATAAAGAAAAGCCAGTTCTTAATCGGGAATTAACCTTTGATGGTAGTATTTTATCCACTCGTGAAAAGGATGGCAAATTTTATATTGTAACTAATAAATATATACAACATTATCCAATTTCGCAAGTGCAACCTCAACAGATTTTACCCTTTTATTCTGATAGTGTTAAGGGAAAAGATAACATTGTAATAAAAGCAGAAAGTATTCAATATTGTCCTGAAAATATTTCTCAAAACTTTCTATTAATTTCTATATTTGATATAAATAATAATAACCCCGTTTCAGTTGAAACAATCTTAGGTGCAGGCAGTAATTTATATATGAGTAATAGTTCTTTGTATATTGTTTCACCTTATTACAGACAACAAAAATTATCATCTCAAACTACTGTTACATCAGCAGATGGAACAGTAACTGCGGTTGATGGAATTAAAGAGATAAATCCATCAATTAAATCTGAAATAATTGCACCTGCCGAAGAAGGAACAGTAATTATGAAATTTGATATTACCGAAACTTCTGTAAAATTTATTGTAGCAGGCGAGGTTCCCGGACAAATATTAAATCAATATAGTATGGATGAATTTGGTAGCACTTTTAGAATTGCCACTACAAAGTGGGGACAAAATGGGGCAACTAATAATTTGTATGTATTAAATAGCAATTTGCAATTGGCTGGAAAAATTGAAGGCTTGGCTGTCGGTGAAACCATTAAATCAGTTCGATTTATGGGCAAAACAGCGTATATTGTAACATTTAAAAATATGGACCCATTATTTGTTATTGATTTATCAAATCCTAATGCACCAAAGGTATTAGGCGAACTAAAAATTCCCGGATTTTCTAATTATCTTCATCCTGTTAGTGCTAATCTCTTAATGGGTATTGGTGTTGATACTGTAGAAATATATTCAAAGGATAAAGATGGCAAAGAAACAGTAGTTGGAAATAGAGTTGGTGGCTTAAAGGCATCATTATTTGATGTTTCAGACCCTAAAAAACCAAAAGAACTTGATAATTTAGTTTTTGGTGGAGTTGGTTCATCGTCCGAAGCACAATATAATCCAAGAGCTTTTGTTTGGTGGAATAATAAAACCACTGCACTTTTCCCGGCATATATTAATGGAACTGATGGTAACATTGATTACAACAATGGGGGGATTTATCGTGAGGGTGCTATTATGGTATCGGTAAAAGATAATAAACTTGTTGAAAAAGGCAGATTATTGCCTGACAATTTAAATGAAAACTCTTATTATAATAATTCAAGAGTGTTGTATATTAATAATAATGTTTATCTTTCTATTCGTGGAGTTTTAATTACTTATGATTACAATTCATTAAAGGAAACTTATCGTTTGAATTTAAAATAATTTTAAAACTTTAACTTTACTAATCAAATAATTAAAAATCTCACCTTCAAAATTGAAAGTGAGATTTTTATTGTTATAATTTTTGTAACTTATAAAATCTAATTTTATTCTTAATTCCTAAATCCTAATTCCCAACTCCTAACCAACTACTTTTGCACATCTTTCACAAAGCGTCGGGTGCTTTTCGCTTTGCCCTACTGTTATGCTGAAGAATTATGTGCCAATTAAGAATTGGTATTTTCTCCTGTTGGCATTCCATCTTTATAAAGTAATTCCGGAGCAATATCAATTTCTCCATTGTTCCAAACTGGACAACCAAAATCTATATACACTTTATCAAACACGGATTTATCTTTTAAAGGAGTATAACAGGGATAATTTAAAAGAGGTGTAAAATTAAATATTTTTTCCTCATTATTTGCAAAACGAATCCATAATTTATAGTCGTCAAGTGAGCGAGCCGCCTTAACAATTATGGGGGGCTTTGGCTCACCTGCATAAGCAATACCGTCAATAATATACATGTTGAATACCTCCTATCTTAAAGGCTCAATTTTACCAAAAGGCTCGTTTCTTACTGCTTTATTCCAAGCTTTATAAAGTTCATCTTCGTGTAATATCATCCAAGCCTGTAAAATTGTTAGTTTTTTTACCGGTAATGAACCTGATAATAGTTCACCATCTATTCCAACTGAAGCTTCAAATTCTGCAAAATAAACATGTATATGTGGCTTGTTATGTTGAACATTATCGCCAAAAATAAGTTTAATTATCATACCTTCAAATCTGCAAAGTTCAGGCATTTCTTCATCTCCTTTAAACAATTGTCATTTATCATTTCATTACTAACTCCTAACCGACTACTTTTGTACATCTTTCACAAAGCGTCGGGTGCTTTTCGCTTTGCCCTACCGTTGTGCTAAATACCCAGCATCGTTCACATTTTAAGCCGTCGGCTTTTTTAACTTCAACAGCAATTCCACTATACTCGCCTATAAATGCGTCCTTGTTTTCTCCCTTTACAAGTTGCACTTGTGAGGTAATAAAGGCGGTTGTTAAAAAGTCTTCAATTCCGTTTAGAAAATCGTATTTTTCTTGATTGCAATAAATAACCAATTTCGCTTCAAGCGAAGAGCCAATTGTTTTTGCTGTTCTTGCTATTTCAAGAACTTTTTTAACATCCTCTCTTATTTCTAAGAGTTTATCAAATTGCTCTGAAATTATATTATCTACATATAGAGTATTAATCTTTGGGATTTGGTTAAAGGAAATACTTTGTTTTTTTACATCACTTGTATGAGGCATAAACTGCCAAATTTCCTCAGCAGAAAAGCAAAGCACGGGCGAGAGTATTTTAACCAACGCATCAAGTATAATATACATTACCGTTTGAGCAGTTCTTCTATCAACCGAAGAGGCGTTTTCGCAATATAACCTATCCTTTATTATATCAAGATAAAAATTCGACATATCAACAACGCAAAAATTGTGAATAGAGTGATAAACAGTGTGGTATTCATACTCGTTATATGCTTTGTTAACCTTTTCAATTAAGGCATTAAGTTTGATTAATGCCCATTTATCAAGTTCTGGCATTTTTGAATATTCCACCATATCATTATCTGGATTAAAATCATTAATATTTCCTAAAATAAATCTTGCGGTGTTTCTTATTTTTCTGTAAACCTCAGATAACTGCTTTAAAATATCATTTGAAATCCTCACATCCACAGTATAATCAGAACTTGCCACCCAAAGCCTTAAAATATCTGCCCCATATTCTTTTATTATATCAAGTGGACTAATAACATTGCCTTGTGATTTGGACATTTTTTTACCTTCTTTATCCACTACAAAGCCATGAGTTAAAACTGTTTTATAAGGAGCAATTCCGCTTGTTGCTACCGAAGTCAACAAAGAGGACTGAAACCAACCTCTATATTGGTCATTCCCTTCTAAATACATATCAGCAGGGCTTGTTAAACCCTCTCTTGTTTCAAGCACTGCTTTATGAGAGGAGCCACTATCAAACCAAACATCCATAATATCAGTTTCTTTTCTAAATTCAGTATGCCCACATTCACAAGAAATACCATTTGGCAAAAGTTCTTTTGCACTATATTTATACCAAGCATCAGAGCCTTCTAATCTAAATTTTTCTGATACGGCATTAATAGTTTCATCATTAATAATATATTTTCCGCATTTTTTGCAATAGAAAACAGGAATTGGAACGCCCCAAACTCTTTGCCTTGAAATGCACCAATCATTTCTATCCTTAATCATACTTACAATTCTATCCTCGCCCCAAGCAGGAACCCATTTGGCACTATGACAAGCCTTTATAGCTTGCTCTTTAAAATCTTCTACTGAACAAAACCATTGTTCCGTCGCTCTAAACAAAATCGGGCTTTTACATCTCCAACAATGAGGGTATTGGTGAATTATTGTTTCTGTTGCTAAAAGTGCATTTGTTTCCTGCAAATCTTCAAAAATTGCCTTGTTTGCTTTTTTATAATAAAGCCCAGCAAACTTTCCGGCATCAGCAGTCATAACCCCTTTATTATCAACGGGGACTACTATTTTTAGTTGTTTATAATTTTGGCAAACAATAAAGTCATCCACACCGTGTCCCGGTGCTGTGTGAACACAACCTGTTCCAGCTTCTAAAGTTACATGGTCACCAACTATAACAAGTGATTGCTTGTCTAAAAAAGGATGTTGTGTACTCATTAATTCAAGGTCTTTTCCGTTTATTTCGGCTAAAACCTTATAATCATCAATGTTTGTGGCTTTCATTACACTTTTTATTAATTCGTTTGCTAATATTAAAATTTCATTATTACATTTAACAAGAGAGTATTTATATTTAGGTCCAACACAAATAGCAACATTGCCCGGCAAAGTCCATATTGTAGTAGTCCAAATAACAAAATACATATTGTCGCACTTTTCATTAGTTAAAGCAGTCAATTTGCCTTTATCATCTGTTACTTTAAACTTTACAAATACAGAATTATTTGTATCTTCAGCATATTCTATTTCTGCTTCTGCAAGAGCAGTTTCATCGTGGGGGCACCAATAAACAGGCTTTAAGCCCTTATAAATATACCCTTTTTTAGCCATTTCACCGAAAATTTCTATTTGCTTTGTTTCAAATTCAGGTTGTAAAGTTAAATAGGGATTATCCCAATCGCCAATTACACCGAGCCTTTTAAATTGTTCTTTTTGATTTGCTACATATTTTAATGCAAAATCCTTGCAATGCTTTCTAAACTCCAATACATCAGTATTTGCTCTATTTATTCCTAAGCTTTTTATAGCTTGAAGTTCAATAGGCAAGCCATGAGTATCCCAGCCGGGAACATAAGGAGCCTTAAAACCTGACATATTTTTATATCTAACAACAATGTCCTTTAAAACTTTATTTAATGCGTGTCCTATATGAATGTCGCCATTAGCATAAGGCGGTCCATCATGCAAAATGTAAAGTGGCTTTTCATTGTTTTGCTTTAAAATATTTTCATATAATTTTTCTTGCGACCATTTATTTAATAATTCCGGCTCTCTTTGTGGCAAACCTGCCCTCATTGGAAAATCCGTTTTTGGCAGGTTTAAAGTTTGATTGTAATCCTGTGGCATTATATTAATACTCCCCTTTTGTAATATAAAAAATTATTCCTTAGGTGTAATTTCAAAATCAATACTAATTGGCTTTGATAAAACGATTGGCTCCTCGTCCTCGTCTGGCTCCTCTTTAATATTAAGTGCAATATTTATTTTCTCATTAGAAACATCATCACTGTTTTCAACTTTTTCAATTATTTCAACTTTTTCAACTATTTCTAATATTTCTTCTTTTTTTTCTATAACTTGCTCAATTTCTTTTTCAATTTGAACATTCTCTTTTGATTTTATAGGTTCCTCATAATTTGGCAAGGACATAATAACCTTTAAATGAGATTTGTAAATAGTTTGAAGTTGTGTTTTAAAATCCGATACTTCTTTTTTAATTGCATTTAAAGCATCGTTTTCCCTTTGAATTAAATCGGCATTTGTTTTCTTTGTAACCTCAACAAATCTATCTGCATCATCATATATTTCCTTTGATTTATCTTGAGCCTCTTTAATTATTTCATCTGCTTCGGCTTTTGTGTCTGCTAAAATTTTCTCAGAAATATTCTGGGCTTCCTTTGTGGAATCTTCCTTTAACTTTTGAGAAAATATGATTGCTGTTTTAATAGTTTCTTCACTTTTTCTATATTCCTCAATTTTTTCGGCTAAAATTACAATCTTTTTCTTAATCTCAGCATTTTCAACAAACATTCTCTTGTAATCTACTGCAAGCCCATCAAGAAAATCATCTACATCTTCTGCTTTATAACCACCAATAAACGCCTTTTCAAAGGTTTTTTCTTCAATATCTTGAGGATTAAACACAAAACTCACTCCCATTTTATTTTTTTTTGCATTGTATAATTAATGTGTGCCAAAGTTGACTTAAATTAATATCAAGTGACAAAGCCATACTTTTATTCCTAATTCATAATTACTAATTTTTTATACTTATCCTATTACTATACTTCTAATAAAATCAATTAATAACCAAACAACCAAAATAGATAAATCTATTGGCAATTTCTTTATTGCTTCAAATTTATTTAAAAGTTTTCTTACTGGTGCTAAAAATGGCTCCGTTATTGCAATAACGATAGCTGTTATTTTCCATTCTTTATGCGTAAAAGTAAAAATAAGTGATAAAATTACTCTTGCAAGAATTAATACTTCTAAGCATGATAATAGCCAAGAGAAAGCCATTAAAACTGCACTTTGTGAAATCATAAACAAAAAACTACCCTTCCGTTTTAAATAAAACCAACAATTAACAATTTAAGTTGAAAAGTTAAGCATTTCAATTGTCATTTTAAGATTCTTAATTTACAGAAAATCCTCCGCCTTCAATTTCATATAAAGCATCGCCTGAAATATCAGCATTAGTAGGAACAATAATGTATGTAGCAACAGAAACCTTTTTTATTTGTCCATTTAAGGCAAAAGCAACTCCTGATAAGAAATCAACAATTCTTCTTGAAACATCCTTACCGGTAGCCTCTAAATTAAGAACAACAGTTTTTCTTTCCAAAAGATGATTTCCAATTTGAATGCACTCATCATATTTTTCTGGCTTGACTAATACAAATTGCATTTTAGTACCATGACTTAAGCCACCTTCGTTTGCTCTTGTCTTATGCCTGCTTTGAGGTTGTTCCTCATCAATAGTATCGACAGTTTCTTCTTCAATTTCTTCGTCCTCTGGTAGCCCCAAGATTTTTTTAAACTGATCACCTATTCCCATTTCTAATCCTCCTTTTTTCTTTGGCCAAATATTTTACTTCCTATTCTAACTATGTTTGCACCTTCTTCTATTGCAACTATATAATCCATTGACATTCCCATAGATAATAAATCCATATATACATTATCTAATTTTTTCTGTCTAATGTCAATAAATATGTTAAACATTCTTTTAAAATATTCTCTTGTTTTGGCTAAATCTTGCGAATAAGGTGGAATTGTCATCAAACCTTTAATCCTTATATTAGAAAGAACACTAATTTCTTGCAATAAGTTGTAAATATCTTGCTTATTTGCTCCGCTTTTTGATAACTCATCCCCAATATTTATTTCAATTAAAATATCAGAAATAATATTATTTTTATTTGATTGCTTATTTATTTCTTGTGCTAATTTCAAGCTGTTCACAGAATGAATAAGTTCTACTTTATTCATTAAATATTTAACCTTATTTGTTTGCAGTGTGCCAATAAAATGATACTTGGTAAGCGAACCTAATTGCTCATATTTTGATACTAATTCTTGAACCTTATTTTCGCCAATTTCAGTAATACCGCAATTAATTGCTTCTTTTATTATGTTTGCTGGAACTGTTTTAGTTACTGCTAAAAGTAAAATATCATCAACATTTCTGCCGCTTTTTTGAGTGGCTTGTTCAATATTATATTTAATTTCTTTAATGTTTTCGCAAATACTCATAAAAATCACCTTTGCAATGAACAATTAACAAGGAACAATTAACAATTATGGTATCAAAACTATTTTCTTTAATTAATATTTACTTGCAATAATATTTATCGTTTTCCCATTTTAAAGGGTTATTTTCTATGTATTCATAAATTTCTTTATAGTCTTTTTTGTTTCTGATTATGTGGTCATAATATGATTTTTGCCATTGTAGGGAACGCATTGTATGCGTTCCGTTATTATTGATTGCACTACATTGTTTTGAAACTGATGCTTTAAATTGCTGTATTATTTTTGAAATTTCCATTTTGGTTCGGTTTTCATTCGGAACGCATACAATGCGTTCCCTACAAATTGCCAACAACAAATGAATGTGATTTGGCATTATGCAATAATTTATAACCTTTATGTATTCCTTGTAATTTGCAATAATATTTATATTGTTCTCAACAATTCATTTGCAATTTGCAATTATTTCACGATTTTCCCATCAAAAAGTTCTTTGCCTTCAACTACAACCTGTTCATTAGTCATAAGGCTACCCCTTTTTTCACTATCTGCAACTATTATCATATAATCATCCCTTGAAAAAAGGACTTTTACAGGTTTAAACTGAATTTGAACTCCAACTAAAACAAAAATTCCGGTAGTATTATCAATCATTCGAACAGCTGATTTATTTACCTTATAGCCTTTATAATTTTTGGTAATAATTTGTGCTTTTTCTTTCCTTAAATTATTAGTTTGCGAATTAGCAGTATCGCATTCAAATATAACAAGAACATCTTGGCTACTTTCATCCATATGCCAAATGCTTGAATTAACTTCTCCTCCTTTTGAATTTTCAAACCTAATTTTAAAGTTGTCTCCAACTGAATAATCCCTTATTTGTTTAAAAGGCATTATGCATGCATAATACATTTTAAAATCCTCAATAATTTTGCCTATATAATTTGAGGGTTTATTTGAACCGCTTTTTAATGCTAAAACTTCATTAAAAGCAGAAAATCCATTCTTCTTTAAAAATTCCGGTTCTAAGAGATTTTCATAACCATCAAATTCACTTGAAAAAAAACCTGCTACTGGTGTTGATACATTGGCAAACTGCCCTGAAAAGTTTTCTTTTAAGTTATCTCTCTCTTGCTTTAAACTCTTAAGTTTTTTGTCAAAACCTTCAACCTCACCTAAAATAATTTGCTTTTTATTTAGTAAGGTTTGCAATTCATTTGTATATTGTGAAACTAAAACGGTTTTTTTTGTTCCGCTTGCCTTAGCAATGAGCATTAGCTTTTCTTCAATCATATTTTCCAATTTTAAAGCATCAGACATAAATAAATCATTTGTGCTAAGACTATTCTCAATTTGACTAATTTTCTTTTCCAAATCATTAATTTTGTTTTTTGTGGCTACATCATCGTTACCCGAATACATTACTGCAATAATACTATCTTTTTTAACTTTTTCTCCCTCTCCAACTAAATATTCAGGAGAGCCACTATTAGAAGTCTTAATTAGAGTTTCCTTTCGCATAATAAAACCTTCTGATGAAATAAAATCATCAGCAGTAAATTCAACTAATTTTTCAGTTTTTAAAGGCTTTGCAAACAAAAATATTGCTTGAATTATTGCATATGCGGAAATAATTATTACAGCTATTACTAAATAAATTTTTGTACCTTTATTCTTCACCAAGTTTCACCACCAAAATTATTCGATTGTATCTAAAGAATTTAAAATACTGACAGACCTAGCTGGAATAATAGTAGAAATTGCATGCTTATATACTAATTGCTGTTTCATATCGCATTCCAAAATAACTATAAAAGTATCGAAACCTTTAACATATCCTTTAAATTGAAAACCATTTGTTAAGAATACTGTAACATTGATTTTTTCCTTCCTAACTTGATTTAAAAATACATCCTGCAAATTTAATACCTTGTTCATTTCTCTCTCTCCTTTATTTTTTCCTTATTATACCATATACTTTAATTAATTTCCATATAATTTAAAATGTTTTTTAAAATGTTTTCGCTTTCTTTTGTTTCATCAATGAAAATCCATTTTATTCTATTATCATTTCTAAACCAAGTAAGTTGTCTTTTGGCATATCTTCTTGATTCTTGCTTGATTTTATCAATTGCTTTCTCTTTTGTAGTTTCGCCCTTTAAATACAGTGCTAATTCTTTATACCCTATTGCTTGCATTGAGGTTGCCAATTCATTCAAACCACTGTTTAATAGTTCTTTTACCTCATCAATTAAGCCGTTTTCTAACATTTTATCTACTCTTAAATTAATCTTTTCATAAAGCAAGTTTCTATCCTTATAAGTTAGCCCTACCATAATAGGATTATATGAGCATTGGTTTTGCTTTGACTTTTCATTCCAATAACTTTGAGTTTTTCCTGTTGTATTATATATTTCTAATGCTCGGCAAAGCCTTTTAATGTCATTATTATGTAATGCCAAAGCGGTGGTTTCATCCACCTTTAAAAGCATTTCTTTTAACTTTTGACCTCCTTCATTTTTGGCTATTTCGCAAAGTTTATTTCTATAATCATAATCTACTTTGTAATTTGGAAATTCCAAATTATCAATAACTGAATTAATATATAGCCCTGTTCCTCCAACAATTATCGGTAATTTGTTATTACTTAATATAGTTTCAATATATTTTACTGCTAAATCTTTATATTTTACAACGCTAAAAGACTCATTTGGTTCTATTTCATCAATCAAATAGTGTTTTACACCTTGTCTTTCCTTTATCGTTGGTTTTGCAGTTCCAATATTCATTTTTTTATATATTTGCATTGAATCAGCCGAAATTATTTCGCCATTTTTTAACGCAGCAATTTCAATTGATAATTTTGTTTTGCCTGTAGCAGTAGGTCCGCATATAACTAAAATATTTGGTTTTTTCATTATAATTTTTCCTTTATCCCTTTATCCCTAATATTATGAGATTGCTTCGTTTCACTCGCAATGACAAATTTAACAATATGCAAAATTCAAATAAAGAAAATGGCTTTGACACCGAAATTCTACATTCTACATTCTATATTAATTTAGCTTCTTTTAAACATTTTCTCCAACTGATACCTTGTCATTTCAACAATTATCGGTCGCCCATGAGGGCAATACTTTATATCGGGCATTGATAAAAGCATTCTAACAAAGCTGTTTTGCTCAAATTCGCTCATTAAACTGCCACCTTTTATTGCCGCCTTGCATGCTACACTATGTAAAATTTCATCTTTTACCTTTAAATTTATGCACCCTTTGTTATGCTTAATTATTCCTGCTAATTCCATTATTGCCCCTTCAATCTCACTTTCGGGTAAAATTAAAGGCACTTCTCTAATTATTATACTACCATTTCCAAAATCTTCAAGTGAAAATCCTAAATTTTCAAATTCACCTATATTATTCATTACAAATTCACAATGGTCCTTAGGTAAATTCACAACTATTGGGCTAAGCAATATTTGAGAATTTGCCTCATTATCATTGTTTTTTAACTCTTCATATATAATTCTTTCGTGCCCTGCGTGTTTATCAATAAATAAAATGCTTTGTCCCTCTTGAACAATTATATATGTATTAAATGCTTGACCAATTACTAAAAAATCAATAATTGGTTGGTCTTCTATTTCAACTTTAACATTTGTGTTATTTGAATATTCTTGACTTTTAAAGGAATTAACCTGTGAAGTTATTTCGTCATTTTGCTTTACTGAAAAGTTATCATCTGTCTTCATATTATCGAGTAAATTAAATAACCTTTGAGTGTTTTGGTTAATAGGCTCATCTGCTTTAAAGGTATCAGTTACCAAAACAGGATTAACATTTTTAAGTTGGATTTCCTTTCTTCCTAAATCATTTTCCAATACATTTTTAACAGTAAAATAAAGTGCATCAAAAATATCCTTTTCATTAGAAAATTTTATCTCTTGTTTTGAAGGATGAACATTAACATCCACTTTTTTTAAATTTACCTTTATATTTAGGACACAACAAGGGAATTTCCCTGTCATAATAGAGTTTTTATAGCCTTGCTCTAATGCCGCCATTAAAAGCCTTGAACGAATTACCCTACCATTTACAAAAAACACCTGCATATTTCGGTTAGGGCGAACATTTAAGGGCTTAGAAATATAGCCCTTTATTGTAATATCATTATAAGAATACTTTGTTTCTAATAAGCCATTTGCAAAATCTCTGCCATAAACACTATAAATAACTGATAACTGTTTATTATCTCCTGCTGTAAAAAGGTCTTCTTTCCCCTCTTTAATAAAACGAATTGAAATGTGAGGGTTAGAGAGTGCTAATTTATCTAAAATTAAAGCAATGTAAGAGGCTTCGGTGCTATCCTTTTTCATAAAAGCAAGCCTTGCCGGAGTGTTATAAAACAAATCTTTTACAACTATTGTGGTTCCATCGGGGCAACCGGCAGGAGAAATACTTAAAATATCTCCTCCCTCAACCGAAATTTTGGTTCCGTTTTGGGCTCCCTTTTCCTTTGTAAAAAGCTCTATTTTGGAAACTGCTGAAATTGCCGCAAGAGCCTCACCTCTAAAGCCCATTGTGTTAATACTTTGAAGATCGTCTTTATTATGTATTTTACTTGTGGCGTGCCGTAAAAATGAGGTTTTTGCATCATTTTCGCTCATTCCACAACCATTATCGGTAATTCTAATGTAGGAAAGCCCTCCGTTTTTTATTTCCGCAACAATTAAAGTAGCACCGGCATCAATTGAATTTTCCACCAATTCCTTAACAACCGATGCAGGTCTTTCCACTACCTCACCGGCGGCAATTAATTCACTTGTGTGCTTATCTAAGACATTAATTTTGTCCATTTTTTTGGCTCCTTTTTAAGTTGAAAGTGAAAAGTTGAAAATTGAAAATTGAAAATTTTCGGTTTCAAAGTCATTTTCTTTAATTAATTGTGCATTGTTATTTTTATTTTTCCGACTAATATAAAATTCAATTTTATTATATACTATTAATCTTTTAGTGTTAAGATAAGTTAAAATATTTATCCAATTCCCATTTTAAAGGGTTATTTTCTATGTATTCATAGATTTCTTTGTAATCTTGTTCGTTTCGTATTATGTGTTCATAATATGATTTTTGCCACACTTCTATTTTTTCATTAATTAAATGAATGTTTTTTGAAACACCCGATTTGTATAAACCCATTATTTTTTGTATGGTAGGGAACGGTCTTGACCGTTCCGTTATAATATATACAAGGTTTTCTTTTTCGGAATGGTCAAGACCATTCCACAATTAATTTACATCATCTTCTTTAACTCATACAAAATATTCATTGCTTCAATTGGTGTTAAAACATTCAAATCAAAGCTTTTTAACTTTTCAATAATTTCGTTATTGCTTCCTTCCGACATTGAAATTTGCATTAAGGGGTCTTCAATAACCTTTTTATTATTACCCTTGCAATTGTCTACCGCTTGTCCCTCTTCTAATTTTAATAAAATATCCTTTGCTCTTTCTATTACCTCGTGCGGAATTCCCGCTAATTTTGCAACCTCTATTCCATAACTATCGTCTGCACCGCCACGAACGATTTTTCTTAAAAAGGTAATATCGTCCCCTCTTTTTTTAACGGCGATATTGTAATTTTTAACCCCTTCAACCATTTCCTCTAATTCGGTTAACTCGTGATAATGGGTTGCAAACAAAGCTTTTGCTCCTAATTTTTTCTTATTAGCAACAAATTCCAGCACTGCTCTTGCAATGCTCATACCGTCAAAGGTTGAGGTTCCTCTGCCTATTTCGTCAAAAATTAAAAGGCTTTTTTTAGTGGCATTATCTAATATGTTTGCAACCTCACTCATTTCAACCATAAATGTGGATTGACCTGACGCTAAATCGTCCGATGCTCCAACCCTTGTAAAAATCTTGTCCACAACGCCAATTCTTGCTGATGTGGCTGGCACAAAACTGCCTATTTGAGCCATTAAAGCAATAATTGCTACCTGCCTCATATATGTAGATTTTCCTGCCATATTAGGTCCTGTTATTATGCTTAATCTGTTTTGGTCATTGTCCATATAAGTGTCATTTGGGACAAACAAAGAATTAGAAAGCATTTTTTCCACAACAGGGTGTCGCCCGTCCTTTATATCAATTACATTGCTATAATCAACCTGTGGCATAATATAATTATTTTTTACCGCCACCTCTGCGAAAGAACACAAAACATCAAGCCTTGCTACTGCACTGGCTGTATTTTGAATTCTGTGTAACGCAGTGGCAATCTCATTTTTCACATCACAAAAAATTTCGTATTCAAGCTGTGTAATTTTCTCTTTGGCTGAAAGAATTTTATTTTCCATTTCCTTTAATTCTTGTGTAATAAACCTCTCACAATTTGATAAAGTTTGCTTTCTTATGTAACTTTCCGGCACCAAATCATAATAAGACGGGGTAACCTCTATATAATATCCAAATATTTTATTATAGCCAATTTTCAACTTCTTAATTCCAGTTTTATCTCGCTCGGTGGCTTCCATTTTTGAAAACCACGATTGCCCATCATTAATAATAGTGAGTAGTTCGTCCACTTGCTCGCTGTAACCTTTGCGAATAATATTTCCTTCTTTTATTGTAATTGGAGGTTCATCTGTTAACGCACTCTCAATTAAAATATGTATATCCTTTAAATTGTCTATTGCATTATTCGTCTCATTAATCAAAGCAGAAGAAAGCCCATTTAACTGCTCTTTTATATTTGGCATATGCGAAACAGTTGCCGACAATGCCTTTAAATCCCTTGCATTTGCATTGCCAAAAACAACCTTAGTCATTAGCCTTTCAATATCATAAACATTTTCAAGGGCATTACAAATTTCCTGCCTTTTAATATACTCTTTGCTAAGTTCGTCCACAGCATTTAAGCGTTTATTAATTAAAGTGCAACTAACTAAGGGCTGTTCAATATAATTTCGTAACATTCTACTACCCATTGCAGTTTTAGTTTTATCAAGCACCCATAAAAGAGAGCCTTTTTTCTCTTTTTGTCGCATTGTTTCGGTTAGTTCTAAATTTCGCCTTGTGAATAAATCTATATCCATAAATTGTGACTGCTCATATAAAGAAAGATTGACCAAATGGGATAAATTAACCTTTTGAGTGTCGTTTAAATATTTAATTAAAACTCCTAATGCTCTTATTGCATTTTCCCAATCTTCTTTATTTATAGTGCTTGCACTTTCTCCAAAATGCTCATCTACAATATTTTTACACTTTTCTAATTCAAAATCACTGTCCATTGCTTTTGACAATAAACAATTTAATTTATCCTTAGCAAATGAGTTTATTTCTTTACTTTCATTCGCCTCACTATTTACAACAACCTCCTTAGGCGAAAATCTGCCTAATTCGTTTACTATTCTAACAACGCCCTCTTTTGTAGTTTGAGTTGCAAATATTTCTCCTGTGGAAATGTCTGCAAAGCAAATTCCGGCACTGTTTTTGTTTAAGTAAACGCAAGCTAAAAAATTGTTTTTGCTTTCCTCTAACATTCCTGTATCTATAACCGTTCCCGGAGTAATAACTCGGACAACCTCTCTTTTTACAATGCCCTTAGCCTGTGAAGGGTCTTCTGTTTGCTCGCAGATGGCAACCTTATAACCCTTTTGAACAAGCCTTGCAATGTAGCCATCACAACTATGGTAAGGAATACCACACATTGGGGCTCTTTCCTCTTGCCCACAATCCCTGCCTGTTAAGGTAAGTTCTAATTCCTTTGAGGCTAATTTTGCGTCCTCAAAGAACATTTCGTAAAAGTCGCCTAAACGAAAAAATACAATTGCATCTTTGTTCTTTTCTTTTATTTCAAGGTATTGCTTCATCATAGGGGACATTTCGGACATAAATAATCTTCCTTTCGTTTTTGAGTGGAAAATTGAAAGTGGAAAGTTGAAAGTGGAAAGTTGAAAGTTGACATTGCGTGGCAATCTCATTTTTAATTATTGTATAATAAAATATTTATCGTTTCCCCATTTTAAAGGGTTATTTTGTGAAGTTAATATAATCTAATATTTTTTCGGCATTGTTAAGCAAAATTACTTTTTGCTTATAAGGCTCTAAAAATAATACAATCTTTGGAATATTATTTTTTTGATAATTGTTCGTCCAAACAAGCAAATTCTTCAAAGATTTTAGTGTTTCTTTCTTCGCTTTTTCAATGCCAAACTTTCTTCTAAAAAATCTTCTTATAATTCTGAAATTAAAAACGATAGGTTTTGTTTTTAATATAAAAATGTAATTCGCCAACGAAAAACTATCACTAAGCCAATCGTAAAACACACCTTCAATTACCCAGTTGTCATTTTTAAGAATGTCGTTAAGTTTAGCTGTTCTCTTATCTATTGGCATTTTTGTACCATATGTATCTGCTACGTTATCCCAAAAAATATCATCCAAATCATAATGCTTCATTCCAAACTTACGAGATATTTTTTCCGCAATGTATGACTTGCCTGTGCCACTTCCGCCAATAATGTGTATTTTCACAACTTTTCACCACATTTCGCAAAATCTAAATAATAATTATAATAATAATAAAATCAATAAATTTAACTTTTGGAGCGGTCTTGACCGTTCCGTTGCAATGTCAATATTTTCTGTTTTTTCTTGTGTAACAAATATTAATAAATATAAAGAAAATAGTTTTGATACCTTAATTCTTATTTCTTCTTTTTTATTTCTTAATTGCATTTTCTACAAATAATAAAATCCCGATAATTCAATTTTATTATTCGGGCGATTAATAATCGCCCCTACACTTTTGACTCTTACACTTTATCATTTTTATAAAGAAAATAGTTTTGATACCGAAATTATTCATTATTCAATATTCAGTATTCATTACATTAAACATAATGCTACATTATGTTTAATGCTCACACCCTCCGCCACAACTTTCGCATTTAGAGTCATCACAGCCTTGTTGCTCTCCTGTTATATGGTAATTAATTGTGCCATAAATATTGTTTACAATTTCCTCTAAATCTTCTCTTGCCATCATAAATTCTTTCATATTTTTATTATCCATAATGATTTTGTATTGCTGCTCAAGCGTTTTTTGAATAGATTGAACCTTTTCATCATCACGGTCATCTTTCTTCATTTCACTATCTAAATTCATTCTTGTAAGATTAAATTCAGAAATCATTTTTTTAAGTTCTAAATCATTATCATGTTGTTCTTTTTTTGCTTGATAAACTAAAAACCTTTCATCTTGCTTTAAAACTTCGCCTAATTCATTTGCCTTTTCCATAACTTTACTCATTTTTTGTTCTCCTTAATTTTTATTTATTTTTTAATATTAACTCCTAATAAGTGCCAAGTTTTACTTTCTAAAATTTTAACATTTACAAATTGCCCTATTAACTTTTCATCTCCTGCAAAGTTTACTATCTTGTTTCCTTCAGTTCTGCCGGTTAGCATATCTTCATTGCTTTGGCTTTTGCCTTCTGCTAATACTCTAACAGTTTTGCCTAAATAATTGTCATTAATCCTTTTTGAAATTAAATTTTGCTCTTTTATAAGTATAGCAAAATTTTTGTGCTTTTGTTCATAAGGTATTTGCCCCTCCATAGTATCTGCCGGAGTGCCTTTTCTTTTAGAATAAATAAAGGTAAACAAGCAATCAAACTCTACTTTTTTTATTAAATCAATAGTTTCTAAAAAATCATCATCTGTTTCGGTTGGAAAGCCCACTAATATATCACTCGTTAAAACTAAATCTTTTATTTTGCTTTTTGCATAGTCTATAAGTTCAAAATATTTTTCTCTTGTGTAGCCTCTGTTCATTAATTTTAAAATTTTGTTTGAGCCTGCTTGAACAGGTAAATGAATGTGATTGCATACCTTTTCACTCTCTGTAATAGTATCTATTAATTTTTTTGTAATATCCTTTGGATGACTTGTCATAAACCTTAATCGGAAATCGCCTTCAATATTGTTTAATTGCCTTAACAAGTCGGCAAAATCGGTTTCTATTTTCAAGTCCTTGCCATAGGAATTTACATTTTGCCCTAAAAGAGTTATATCCTTATAACCGTCTTTTATTAGTTCTTTTATTTCCTTTTCAATCTCATAAGACTGTCTGCTTCTTTCTCTGCCCCTAACATAAGGCACGATACAATATGAGCAAAAATTATTGCACCCATACATAATTGTAACATATGCTTTGCAAGTGCTTTCTCTTTTAATCGGTATTCCTTCGGGTATTGATATATCTATATTTTCTGTCAAAAAAACCTTAGTTTTAGTAGAAATTTTTTCATATAATAATGAGGGGAATTTATAAAGTGCATTTGTTCCAAAAACCATATCAATATAAGGATATTTTTCCTTTATCATTTTTGGGATATGCTGTTGAGCCATCATACAGCCACACAAAACCATAATGACATTTCGATTATTTTGCTTTAAATGCTTAATTGCACCAATGTTTCCTAAAACTTTTTTTTCAGCACTATCCCTAACAGCACAGGTATTAAATATAATTAAATCGGCAATTTCGATTTTATTTGTAATAATATACCCCATTTTTTCGGCCATACCTTTTAACTTTTCAGAGTCGCTTGCGTTTTGTTGACAACCAAATGTTTGCACCACACAATATGGCATTGCACCTCTTTGGTCGTTTAAGTGCAAGACCTTTTGTATATATAAATTTTGTGTTTCGTTCTCATTTTGGCTCAAAAAAATCTTCCTTTTTATTTTATATTATAATATTATATCAGTTTTATGTAGTAGTGTAAAGCGAAAAATATTTAAGTTTTGAGAAGAAAAAAAGCCTTCAAAAAGAGGGCTTTTTATAATATTAATATTTAATTTACATATCTAAATCTTTTTACTGCCCAAATGCCGTCTGCCCCTTTTTTTACAGGTTGATAAAGTTCAATTTCCAATTTAAGTTTATCATTATAAGCAGTTGCATATATAGTTGTAATATCGGTTGTTTCATTTATTATTTTCTATTCTTATCTTTTCGGCTAATAGAGCTACAAATTCAGAATTTGTTGGTTTGCCTCTTTCATTTGATATTGTATACCCAAAGATATTATGAAAAGCAACAATATTTCCTCTTTGCCAAGCCACTTCAATTGCATTTCTTATAGCTCTTTCTACTCTTGAAGGAGTAGTTGAATGTATATTTGCCACTGCTGGATATAAACCCTTAGTTATTGATTTTATAATATCTCTATTTTCAATAGCCATCATAATAGCAGTGCGAATATATTGATAGCCTTTAAGATGTGCAGGAATACCCATATCTATAATAAGTGTAGTAACTTGCGTATCTATATCTTTTGACGAAGAAAGTAGTCTATTGGCAATTGCTCGATTGTTGATATTAATATGATTATCTTTATCGTTTATTTGTGTATTATCGTATATTTTATTTGGAAATAAGCCATTAATTCTAAGAGCTAATATATCAAAATCATAAGGTTTTACTAAATAGTATGAAGCTCCCCATTTTGAACATTCTTTAAATGAATACTCGTTTGACATAACAGTTGAAATAATGAATGCCGGTTTTTTTGCTAAATTACTTTCTGCAACAGAACTCATAACTCCAATACCATTAATGCCAGATAGAATAAGGTCAAGAACCACAACATCAGGGGTCTCATCTAAGATATATTGTAACGCAGTATGTCCATCTCCGACGGTTCCAACAACCTCAAAATTTCTTATTTTCAGTTCTTCAGAAGCAAGAAAGCAAAATGATGGATTGTCATCAACAACCAATACTTTAATTTTTTCATTCATTTTTATAACCATTCCTTTCCCGTGGTGCAAATGAATTGCACCTTGTAATACTAATTCCAGTTTAAAAAATAGAGTATTTTTTAAAAGTCGCTTTGCGACTAACTCAAAATTTGCTAAAATAACAATGCAAATTTTGAGGGAATTAGCATTGAACCAAACCAAATGAATTTTCCTTTGGAAAATTCGGCAAGCTATGCTTGCAAAAATCTATTCCAGATTTTTATTTGGAATTGGTATAAAGACAAAATTTTATCTTATTGCACCGCCAAAAAAACAAGGGGCGGTATATCTTATGTCTTTGCCAATACTTCAACTTGCATCATTAAATTAATTATACCATAAAAAACTATATATGTTTTAAAATATACAATATTTTTCAATAATATTTATACATTATTGCTATTATACACTATTTTTTAAAAAAAGTAGTTACAAAACGGTAACAAAAAAGCATTTAAACCAATTAAACAACAAAAAAACGCTATATTTTGTTATAGTGTCTTATATAAAATTAACTTTTAATTACTTCTATGTTTATTCCTAATAATATATTTTACTAACTTTACAATTTCAAACCACATTACAGAAGCAAAGGCTATTATTGCAACCAATGCTAATTGCGAAAAGGATAGAGGAGTTAATTTTAATAAAGCTGAAAGTGGCGTGTATAACATAATTAGCAGTCCAAATATTATTGCCCCATTTGCTATCCACATTACTCTGTCTTTTTTTAAACGATTAAATGAAACAAAAAAGAAATCGCTATTTGAACTGTTAACTTGAACTAAAAAGATATTGGAGAGTAAAATTATACAAAGTCCCATAGTGCGTGCGAGGTATTGATTTTCAGGGTTGCTTATTGTTATTGCAAAATATGTTCCGAAGGAAGTCGCAAAAATCACTAACCCTTGAATAAAACTCTTTGCTAAAATATAAAAATTTAGTATTTTTTCATTAGTTTTTCGAGGTGGTCTTTCCATTATATCTTTTTCGGCAGGCTGTCTTTCCAAAACAATTGAGCAGGTAGGGTCTATAACTAATTCAAGCAAAACAATATGCAATGGTAAAAACATTAATAAAGCAGGTTCGATTTTCAATAATGGTGCAAAAAGTGAAGCAAGTGCAATAGGAATATGAATTGTAAAAACATAGCCTATTGCTTTTCTTATATTATCATATATTCTTCTTCCGTCTTTAATTGTATCAACTATTGTGGAAAAATTATCATCAAGTAAAATTAAATCTGCCGCTTCTCTTGAAACCTGCGAACCTCTTTTGCCCATAGCAATTCCTATATCGGCATTTTTTAGTGCTGGAGCGTCGTTTACTCCGTCGCCTGTCATAGCAACTACTTGCCCATTTTCCTTGAAAGCCTTAACAATTCTCATTTTATGCTCAGGGATAACCCTTGAAAAAATGTTTACTCTCTTTACTTTTTCTCTTAACTGCTCATCGCTCATTTTATTAAGTTCATCGCCGGTTATAATTTCATCGCAATTAGGCATTTTTATTTGTTTTGCAATAGAACTTGCTGTAATTCCATTGTCGCCGGTTATCATAACCACGCGAACTCCGGCTTTTGAGCATCGCTTTATATCATCCTTAATTGTTTCTCTTGGAGGGTCCGCCAGTCCAACTATACCACACAACTGCATTTTGCATTCAAGTAGAGTTTCGGGAATGTTATTTTTGTCTTTTAATGACATTTTTGCGACTGCAATTACCCTTAGTCCTTCTTTAGACATTTGCGTTATTTTGTCGGTTATGTTTTTTTCCTCATCATAAGATAAATTGCAAAGAGAAATTATTTTCTCGGGCGAACCCTTAGCCGCAACTAATATTTCATTAGGCATTTTCCATATATGTCCCATAATCTTTGTTTCATTTGTGAAAGAATACTCTTTAACTAGTTCATTACTAAAAAGAGTTTCTTTGCTAATTCCCAATTGTTCGCAATGAGAAAGCATAGCCTTTTCCATAGGGTCATAAGTATTAGTTTCACAACCTAAACCCATAATAAAACTCAATTCTTTTTGGTCACAATTAAAAGGAAATGTATCCTTAACTGTCATTTTATTAAGTGTTATTGTTCCTGTTTTGTCAACACATAAAACTGAAACCATACCAAGTGTTTCAACCGATGGAAGTTTTCTAACAAGAGATTGCTTTTTTGCCAATCGCCATGCACCCATTGATAAAAATACAGTTAAAATAACAGGAAATTCCTCCGGTATCATAGCCATAGATAAGGTTATGCCGGACAATATACTCTCAATAATTCTATCTTTCAAAATATGGTCGAGAATGTTGAAAAAGGTTATTATTGCTACAAATGCGAACAAAATTGCGGCTATTACAGCACTTAGTTTTACTAACGCACCCGTTTGCCTTTGCAATGGAGTTATCGTTTCTTCAACATTAGCAACATTAGCACCAATTTTTCCATACTCTGTTTCTAAGCCGATTTTGTCTACTAATATAGTTGCACTACCACTCGTTACAAGAGTTCCTGCATAGCAATAATCTTTTCGCCAATAATCCTTGTCCTCTTTATTAACTTTTTCAGTAATTACTTTCCAAACTCCTAAAGCTTCACCGGTTAAGGAAGATTCGTCAACGCAAAGGTCATTGGCTCTAATTACAACTCCGTCAGCAGGAATTTTTACCCCTTCCGAAATTAGCATTAAATCATTTGGCACTAAATCGCAACTATTTATTAATATTTCATTTCCATCTCTAATTACTTTTATGTGTGGTGCCGATAAATCCTTTAAAGCCTTTAAGGTTTTATCTGTTTTCCATTCTTGAATTACATCAATGCTAATTATGCCCACAACAAAAACAAGCATAATTGCTCCGTCTCTTGGTTCCCCTAAAATGAAGTATATAACAGCGGCAACCATAAGCAAAATAAACATTGGCTCTTTTATAACTTCAATAATTTTATGAAAAAATGTTTCTTTTTTTTCTATAGTAAGTTGGTTTTTTCCGTATTTTATTTGTAATTCTTTAGCCTTATCACTTGTTAAACCAATAATAATATTTTCTAACACGCTTTTCCCCTCCAAAAAAATTAAAATTAATTTTTGAGTATAAAAAAATACCTTGTGAAACACATTTCTGTCCCACAGGTATATTCCTGTTGCCCTTAAAGGCCCAGCCCCACGAGTAATTAAACTCATCGCCTGCTCAGTTATTAATAATAATATATGAAATAAAAAAGTTTATGGTTACTTTAACATAACTTTTTATTCTTGTCAAGCGTTTTTTATTTAGTTTAATAATAAATGCAATAGCAACTAATTTTTAGTATTGATAAATAGTGATTAATATCTTATAATAAAATCAATCTTAATTAATTTTAAAGGAGCGTTATATGAATACTGTTTCGCTTTTGGGTTGTGCTCAATATGATGAGCATTTGCTTACTAAAATAATTATCAAGCATTTTGATAATTTGGGTGGAATTCAAAAATACATAAAAAAAGGCACAAAAGTTTTATTAAAGCCAAATTTAATTACTAAACGAAATCCTGATACAGCAGTTACAACTCATCCAATTTTTATGACTGCTTTAACAAAAGTAATTATGGAAAGTGGCGGGGTTGTTACTATTGCCGATTGCCCCGGCGGTCCGCATACTACAAATTTTATTAAATCAATTTATGTTGGAACTGGAATGGAAAAGGTTGCAAATGTAACTAAATGTAATTTAAACTACGACCTTAAATACAAAGAACTTTCCTATTCCAAAGGAGAAAAAGCTAAAAGATTTAACATTACGCAGGCTTTTTTTGATGCAGATATAGTAATATCAGTTTCAAAATTAAAAACTCACGCTTTAACAAAATATACAGGAGCTGTTAAAAATATTTTTGGCTTAATTCCCGGCTTAGAAAAGGCAAAATACCATTTTCGCTTTCCAAAGGTTGAGGATTTTTGCGATATGTTAATAGATTTGTGTTTGGCTACTAAACCAACACTTGCCTTTATGGATGGAATAGTAGGTATGGAGGGAAATGGTCCTTCAAGTGGCAATCCACGATTTATTGGAGTTACATTAGCATCCGAAAACTCATTTCATTTAGACAGAGCCTGTTGTGAAATAATAGGTTTTTCAACCGATGAGGTTGATATTATAAAAAGAATAGTTGAAAGAAAATTGTGCCCACAAAATGCAAATGAATTAGATATAGTTGGAGATAATATTAAAGATTTTATTATAAAGAATTTTAAAAGACCAAATAGTTCAAATAAAATGTCGGCTTTTCAAAGAATGCCAAATTTTATAAAACAACCTTTGCAAAATTACTTTACCCAAATTCCAAAAATTAATAATTCAAAATGTATAGGCTGTGCCGATTGTTATAGAACCTGCCCTGCAAAAACTATAAAAATGCAGAATAAAAAAGCTGTAATTCTTTATAAGAACTGTATTAAATGCTTTTGCTGTCAAGAAATTTGCCCTCAAAAGGCAATTAATATTAAAAATAAAGGGTTTTAAAAAACCGCACAGGAGTGAGGTTTTTGTGGCTTTTGACCAAATCAAACTCTATCGTATCTTTTATACGATGACGAATTTAATTTAGTCAAATTCTGCACATTTCTCGACAGCCAACTATGATTAAAGATAAATCATTTAACAAATGAGCCTAAAAACTTTTTACATTCATCTACATTTTTTTGCTCAATATTAAGAAGTTGATTTGCTAAATCTAAAATTTGCGTGTTGGCAGTATTGTATTCGCTTATTTTTTTAGTAATTTGAATAATTCCCATTGTGCTTCCTTGAATCAGCATTTCGGATAAATGCGAGGCTGTTTTGTTTGTTAAGGTTTGCATATTTACTATTAAATAAAATGTAACCTTTGATAATACATTAGTCCCTTTTGCTTTTTTGTTAAACTGTTCTAATAAAGTATTGGTTTTGTCAAAAACGCTAACATATTCATTGTGTTGCGATTTTAACATATTCTTAAATTGCTCATCATTTGAAATGTCAATTAATTGCTTTACAGTATCCTTGCCCATTTGTGCATTTTGATGGATATAATTCAGAAACTCAACATTTGTATTCATATTTTTTTCCTTCTTTCATAAGATGTTTTCATTTAATAGTATGTTTAATTTTTTCTAAATTATTACACAAAAAAACGGCTTCAAATTTCTGTTTGAAGCCGTTTAAAAAATTACTAATTATTCAACTGTAACTGATTTTGCTAAATTCCTTGGCTTATCAACATCACAGCCCTTATATATAGCAGTATAATAAGCAAAAACTTGCAAAGGCACGATTGCCAAAATTGGCATAACAAATTCATCTAAAATTGGCAATTCAATAAGATGGTCATAAAAATCGCCGTCCTTAACAGCACCCTTTTTGCACATAAATGTTACAGTAGCCCCTCTTGCTTTAACCTCTTTAATATTGCTTATTGTTTTTTCCATAAGCACATCTTCTGTTGCAACTGCAATAACAGGCACACCGTCATAAATTAAGGATATTGTTCCGTGCTTTAATTCTCCTGCGGCGTATGCCTCACTGTGCATATAGGATATTTCTTTGAGCTTTAATGAGCCTTCACAGCAAAGAGCATTATCTTGCCCTCTGCCAATAAAGAAAAGGTTATGAATATTTTGATTAAATGAAGCTAAATGTTGGTAATGCTCAATATTCTTTAATATTTCTTCAACAGCAT
>Ga0268285_1000346_pt1 | contig 28025 bp, 27 predicted proteins | sample saktaG_2_FD_190144 | JGI IMG/M metagenome (GOLD analysis project Ga0268285, IMG submission 190144) | Saline water microbial communities from Sakinaw Lake, British Columbia, Canada - sak_2013_06_06_120m | ecosystem: Environmental > Aquatic > Non-marine Saline and Alkaline > Saline ... | reverse complement strand
GAGTAATGACCATTATACAGAAGAAACCAAACTTCATCAAAATTTATATTTTCAAAATTACGATAATGTTTTATATATGCTTCTATGTCTCTCTCTCCAGTTAATGGTGGCCGAGAAATTATTAATAAAAATAATTTTCCCTCATATTTATATTCTTTTTTCTTTTTATTAACGACTCTTTTATTTATGTTATCATATAGACCATAATCAGGGTTGTCCATACCAAGAGTGTTATCTGGATATTTTTTCTTATAATCTTTTTTACTTATACGATTTTTAAGTAAATCTATAATACCCCAAGTATTTTTCGCATGTTCATTGTCATAATAAGCTCCAGCAATTTCAATATTTAGCCCATCACTACAAATACAATCGGGTTCTCCTTTACCTAAATCCGGATTACCGACCTTTATAAATTTAATATTTTTGCTAAATTGTTTATTGTAAAGCTCTAAAAATTCCTGACAACTAGATTTTTCAACCTGCTTGGAGTCGTCCTCTCTTTTTTGTTTATTGTTTTTTGTTTTCTCCATAAAAATTATAAACCTTTGATATATTCTTACTAGTTTTATCAATAAACAAGTCCTTTGCATTTTAGGTGCAGCAATTTCTTAAAATATGATAAAAGCGTGGTAAAGAATTATCTCCTGCCATATTCTAATTATTTAAAAAGACATTACGAACCTGGACTTATCAGACCTCTTACGAAGAGTGAAAAAAAATTACCGAATTACTGAGCTAGGACAACCCTTCATACTTAAAATGTTCGAATCCTGCCCGGCTCCCCCTAGTGGTCAGCTTCACAACTTTTAGTATAAATGGTAAAACTAAAAAGTTTTTTTTAATGCTAATCTAATCACTTACTAAAAACCAAGAAAAGTTACCGAATTATAAGGCTAATATATATGTCTCCTGCCTGTTTGCACCACTACATAAATAAAGAATTTATTGTTTTCTTGTTTCTTCTTTTCCATAAGTAATATTCAATTCTGTATGATTATTACTAATCTTTTTTTTTGATTATTCCTATTCTTAAACTAAATTTTTCTTTTTCATGCTCATTTAAAAAATGATACTCATCGTTGATCTTTTCGGCTTCCAAATAATATTTTAAAGCCTTTTCGTATTCTTTTTGAATATAGTATAAGTGCCCAATATTTTGATTTGCTAGAAAAATGCCTTTTACGTGATTTATTTCTTCTGCAATATTTAACGCTTCCTGATATTTATTTAGAGCCTCATCATATTTTCCAATATCTTTGTAAACATTACCCATATTCCCTATTACATTCTCAATAGATTTTATATTATTTGTTTCTTGTAATAACTCAAAAGATTTTTGAAATTCTTCCAATGCTTTATTGTATTCCTTTTTTATATAATATATGGTTCCTATTGTGTTATAAGAGTTTGCAATATTTAATATGTCATTTGTCAAAATGAATAAAAAAAGAGATTTTTCTGCAATATTCAATGCTTCGTCATATTTTTCTTGACATCGAAGAATATTAGCTTTATTACCATAAACTAATGCTAGATCATGTTTACTCTTTGTTTTGTCTAAAATTTCAATTGCTTTAATACAATTTTCCATTGCTTTATTATAATCGCCCATTTCTTTATAAGTACTACTAATCCCATTATATGTTCGGGCGATACCTATTTGATTTCCTGTTGAGATAAATATAGATAATATCTCTTTATAATTATCTAATGCCTCTTCGTATTTTCCTTGAATATCAAGTATATTGCATATATTATTTAATATCTTAGCAACTTTATCCTTATTTTTAGTATTCCTAAAAAATTCAAGACCTTCATTGTAATACTTTAATGCTTCTATATAATCACCGTTTATATAATATACGTTTCCTATTTCTACTGTGGCATTTGCCACCTCTTCTTTACTAGTTTTTTGATCTTTTATGCTTTTAGCATTAATAATTGCTTCTTTATAATATTTTTCTGCTTTGTCAGCATAATTTACATTATAAAAACAATTTCCCAAGAATGTATTTACTGTAACTTTATTTTCCAAAGAAATTGTTTTTACATTTAAACATTTATTAAATTCATCTATTCCTTCTGCATATTTATAATTATTATAATGCTGTATCCCTAGATTAAAATGATATTTATATACTGGATCATTTCCTAAATTATTAATATACGGAATTTCTAATCCTTCACAATTATGCAGAATTTGTCTTTGCAATAACTGTGAATTAAATTCTTCCGTCTCTTGGAGCTCTTTTATCAGATCGCCTTGTTTCTCATATTTTTTATTTCTTTCAACTATTGTAATTACTGCAATAATTAGCATTAGAACACATAAACTAATAATTATAATCTTTTGTCGAGATTGAATAATTTTAATTTTGCCTACATATATTGAAATTATCAGAGTTAAAATTGGTAACATAAGAGTTGAAATGAATGTAATTATTTTATACATTAAACTTTCCTTCCTTTTAAAATATAAGGGATAGATCTTCATTCTGACACATTATAATTTCTAAAATATTATGAAAGAATAATAAATGCTCGCCTACTGCCATATCCTAATCATTTGAGAAGACATCGGGAATCTGAACTTATCAGACCCCTTACGATAAGTTAGAAAAAGTTACCGAATTATTGAGCCGGCACATCCATTCCCTGTCATATCTTATACTATTAGTAATTATAAAAATACGAAATCGTTATTTTTTTAATAGACTACAACAAATAATTTGATCGATCACTATTCAAATCTATTTGGAATTCCTAGCACTTTGCAGAATTCTGACATAAATGATTCAATCGTATCTACAGACCATTTAGCACAACCAGCACCAAGACATTGGTGTGGAAACCATAAGCTTTTCGGTTTTGAAAAAGTATTTAACGAAAATTTTTTATGTAGACGTGCTTTGATCTTTTGATGGACTTTAGCTTCATCGTCCCATTCTGGTTTATAATGAATCAGAGCATTTCGAAGATAAACTAGTGAATCGGTATCTTGAAATGGATTTCTACTTTGATCGAATTCCTTTTGACCAACAGATTTTAAAGCTTCCTGATATTTTTCAAGGACAGGAAAAAAAGATTTAAAATTCACCCATTGATTTGCCAAAACAGATAATTGAGAATCATTTAAACCTGATAAAGTGTTTTTATCTCTATCCTGAGCCTCTAGATAGAATTCGTTAATAGAAGCTTCTAAAGCTGCTACAGCAAATAGAATTGCGCCAGTTACATATGCGCGGTGCCTTCTTCCATCCACCTTGGACAGATTCGTACTAAAATTTTCTATATGTGCAGCTTCCTCAGAAAAATTTCTGGCTGTCCAATGATGTTGCTTCGAAAAGCGATGTTTCAATCTTAAAGATACACCTCCTTTAAAATTTAATTGTCCTTTGGGTTTCATTTTGATTCCCTCCTCTAAATAGATAATATCGACAGACACCTATTTATCAATATTTTTCTATAATCCTATTCATAATTAATCGATGTTCCTCTTCTGTTAATGGTATATCTTTATCCCTTCCAGGAAATAACTCGTAATATGTTTTTAACAATAATTTTAATCTCTCTATTCCATCAGGATTTACTAAAGGCATCATATCTTCTTCTAAGGGAGGAAATTCTATTTCATCAAGTAGATTTACATTATGCTTACCTTTGGCATATTTTAAAATATTTTCAGCTTTTTTAATGATTTCATTTCCACGATTTATAATATTATTATAATGTTCCTCAAAATTTAGTGAACCTAACATAGAAGATGGCCATAAAATTATCGCCTGTTCATAAAAGAGTCTCAATGCAAATAATTCATTTTTATAATTTGTTATTTTCTCTTCAATATTTTTTATTTTATCCATTAATATTTTTCCACCTTTATAACCTTTACAAGCAAAAGGGTTTAATTAACATTACTACAAGCATTATGGCCTCTATTTAATATCTCATTATTATTCCCTATTTAAATACATCCCTACTCTTATTCTAACCATATATTACATAGTTATAACTATTCTTTTAAGATAAAACATATATTAAGAAGGAATGAAATCTATGCCTGTTAATTTTTTTGCATAAAGTATCATCCCAAATATTATTCGTGTGAAATCTTTTGGGGTCAGGCTTCACAACTTCACATTTTTAAATTTCTATACTCAATCTGATTATAAAACCATTTTCTTTTATATTTTGTGAACTTGTAAAGTTACCGAATTATTGAGCTGGTACAACGTCCCCGTGACACCCAAAAGCCGCGGCGTATGAGCAATTCTTTGTGCAGCCACTTGTTAGCTGTTACTATGGCCATATCCAGGTAGATTAGCTATTGGTTTTTTCTGTTTTTTCGTCTGCCTTAGCACGTCTAAGCAGAACAAGCTCGTCTTTGGAAAACTTTTTCCCCCAAAAAGAAACGTATCTAAGATGTCTGGTCTGCTTTAAATACCTATATCTCGTTCTGGCACGTATTTTCTTTACGCCTAAAAAGCCTAAATCTTCCATATTCAAAATGTAACATTTTATTTTAGACTCGGATTCATCAAAGTAAAGGTGAAAGAAAAACTGGTATTCAGAGCAATAGTTAATAGATTGGATATCCTTATAATAGCATGTCAAAATAATTCGAGGTGAGGGCCATAAGTTTTTATTTTGAATTTCCTTTTGCGAGGCAAGCACCGCATGTCCTTCCAGGTGCTTTCGCCCTTCACAAAAATCTTTCAACATTTCACCTACAACAAAATTATCGAAACAGATATCGATAGTTTTTTTATTACTTGCTCCTTTGACACCTTGCGAAGATATAAAACTTAGGTGCTTTGGTTTATCGATTGGAAGCCATGAATTTCTAAATGGTTTTCTGACTACAAAATGAACCTTTGCGTCCAGAAATACATCTTGTGCGGGTGAAATACCAAGGTTGGCGATTTCAAGTTTAATATGAAACCAAAGCCTTTTCCCTTCTATGAATTCATTTAGAGCTTCGATATTGCATTTGCTATTAAGGTCGGGAGTCAGATAAATTTCTTTTGGCTCAATTAAGACGGTTGGTCTAGATGAAATTTCCAGCATTCTTCTGTTTAACATCGTATAATACAATGTAATAAGAACAAGAAGGAGTGTTGCAAATAACGTAAGAAATGCAATATTATTTGTAATCCATTCAATCATTTTTTAATCTCCATACATAACAATTGATGTACTAATTCGGCTTTTATGGTCTTCTGTATTTATTTTTTTGATTATACCATGCCAATCTCAATATTGCATTGGGGGCAGTTCTCAACATTTGACATACTGTAATTTCTTAAAATATAATGAAAACGTAATAAATGACTTTCTCCTGTTATATTCAATCATTTGAGAAGAAATTAGGAAACTGGACTTACTAGGCCCCCTTAAGAAAAGTTAGAAAAAGATACCGAATTATTGCGCTAACACAACTGTCTCTTTGTAATTTTTTCACTAATTTGGGAACTTACGAAGCCTAACCTTGCTATCTCTCTTATAATGTAATTATATTGAAAATACCTTATTTACTTCGTTTTGAATTTTAGACCAGTCAATCAATAATTCAAACAAAGGGAATATTTCCTTATGTTTTACCATCTCGGCTATGAAGTAGCATAATCTGTTTTTGTCTTTAGGATGACTAACTTGCCCCATTAACCAAATAGTTTCAAAATTACTCTTATTAACCTCTGATGATTTATTAAATATTTCTTGAAAATTAATCTGGCCATTAAATGCAATACTGATCAGCGGAATTCTTTTTTTATATTTAGATTTGTCAGTGATAATTTTTTCTAAATTTTCTGGTTTAGTAAGTTCTGCAAGCTCTATTTTAAATACATCTGCGTTTTTAGATATTTCTTTATTGGGTAATGGTTTAAAATCTGGCTTCTTTCCTCTAGGATATTTCAGTACTAAAAAGTCGTAGCTCTCGTCTTCGGGATAAAATAAATCGTGTTCAAAATCTGGTTCTATTCCATTCCAAAAAGCAGTTAAAATACAACCATGAAATAATTCATAAATTTGTTTGTTTTCTCGCCCTTTTCTCCTCATTATTTGTAACCCCTTAGAAGCTAATAATGGAAGTACATGAAACAGTTTTTGCTGTTGTTGAATGTATAAGTTATTTCTACTTAAATCATTAGCAATTTCTTTCAAGGCAAAAGGAATAGCTTTGCGGAGAATAATTTCCTCTATCTTTTCTATTGGATTTTTTGTAAATAATTTATATGTTTCCATAATTATTTAAAACCCCATAAAATGTGACAAAAAACCGTCCCCTATCACATTACTTTTTTCAATTCCAACTTTTTTGCTAGGATTTCTTAATATCTCTATTAAAGCTTTATCAAATTGATAGAGAAATCCTTTTATTGCATAATAACCACCTTTGTTGTTCATAGTAGTATGCCATCTTTCGTGTCTATTATTCTTTAATTATACGGTTAACGCCGGGCATCACCTGGACCAAAAACCGCAAGGCTTTTGGGATTAGAGTGCATGCCCTTGTTCTGACTATATTAACCTGGAGTGCTTATTCAGAGTTCTGGTTACATTAAACCCTGAGTAGGAGGCTCGACGCAAAAGCGCCGAGACCTCCGACAGCACCTCGCCCCCCCCCCATAAAAAATCGTTAAAATTTTTAATTTGAAAGTGGTGGGGGTCCAGGGAGTTGCCTGTGTTAACTCCTTCTTAAATGATCGGGTTGAGATTGAGCTTGTGCAAATCTCTTCATTGACTTCCCGTCACAAAGCTCAAATAAATCATTTCGCCATTCAACACGAGTGAAATCAACATTGTCATCTATCCTTGCACCAAGAAAATATCTCTGTTTCTCCTTTATTATTCCATATGTTATGGCAGAGGAATCAGGCTTTCTGTAAATGCCGACTAATTGTGGTGCACCACCGCACTTCTTATCTTTAATGTTTAATAGAGTGTCACAAAAGCAGTGAAATACACCGCGACTTGTACCATGATCAGGACCCTTTCTATAACGCTCAAAATTAGTATTGAATTCCTTTGTACCTGACCCGAGTACAAAAAGTATATCTGACTCTTGTGGCATGGCCATATCTTTCCCAGACCAGCCTTTACCGCGTGTCCATTCAATAAGTCGGCATTCGAATTTCAAATTATTAGTTGGATCTCTGGAAATGTGTATTACCCGCAATATATCTGCCGTAATCCCTTCTACCATCCTCGGGTACTTGTGAAACTGATGCACAAGTTTTTCTTTAATCGATTCAAACCTTTCTTTGCAGGACGATTGGGGCGAGAATAGCAAACCTCGGTCAGCCATTTCTGTTAATTGAGAAAGGGCCATTGTAGGAAAAAGCACATCACCACAATACCCAAGAATATCTGGTGAGTGCCGAAATGCGAAAACCTTTCTTCCATGGTCAAAAACAGCAGTATCGCCCCAACTTACACGACTATCTGCAGCAATGTAAGCAGATGCAGTACCGTGAGTGTCAACTCCTGTCCATGAAACAAGTAATGTCATAGTTGTTTTAGCCTCTTTATATCCTAATAACTCCTAAACTTTTTTTACAAAATATTAAGGGGTTAAGTCTTGAAATATCACTTTTCATCCTCTCCCTCGATTTTTTTAATAGCTCTGCTCACTGTAGTATAATGCACGCCAAAAAATTCTTGGGGTGAAATTTTTATTATTGACAAATTAGATTTATTTAATTGTCAGCGGTAAGATTTGCCCATGAATTTCTTTATATTTTAAAATATAACAAGATTTTTTTCTATTTCGGGGTAAATATTATCGATTTGTTTTTGAATTTCAATAGTTTTATATAATGCTGTAACAATGCGGCAATATCGTGGGGCATCGTCCATTATTCTATTTTTTCTATCTTTCAGGTATTTGTGTAAGATTTGGTAACCGCCAATCTGATAATTCCAGACCTCGGGTGAAACACCTTCAAAATATTTTTCTTCATTGATATAGATGCGCTGCTCATCTTCTTTATAGATTACTTTTTCAATCCGGTCATTATCTCCGGAACCCTGATATTTGGCAATAGGCGAATCAAGCTCCGAGCTTTTGAGTAAATGCAGAGCAGCTAATTCTTTGCCTAATTTTCCCATTTCTATGAATAGATCATAATCCGATGTAAACGGCACCCGCGGAAAATCTATTTTAAGAAACTCTGCGTAAGTTTCACGGTAGATCTTACTGTAAAAAATACCATAGATATAATAGAGGATTTCTTCGGGAGTGGGTTTCCTGTTAAAACTTTTACTTAGTTTTCCAAATACAAACGGCGAAATATTTGGTTCTTTTTCGTTTTGAGTATGATTGAAAAGGTTTTTATTTTTTTCATCAGGATATAGATACAAAGGTGCTAGTTGAATTATGCCTTTACTACTGAAAAATGTACGATTATCAACCATGCATTCTGAAACAATAAAATGAGAATACGTAACATTGCCAGAATACTGCCTTACGAAACATATTGCAATATTATCTTCCAACATGTGGCGCATATATTTTGGTCTTCCCCAATCAACCATAATTTCAGTATAATAGATATATCTTGTATCGAAGGGGCGGTAGAGTATTTTTTGATAATATGTATCCCAATTTTTGTCTTCAGATAATTTATTTCGGGCTAATGATAATTTCCAACTCCTCGTATCCTTAAGTTTATATGTGTCTTTAACAATTTCATCTGGCAAAGTAAGATTTTTAAATTGTAGCAGTCTACTCTTTATTTCAGATTTATCAAAAGCAATTACAAAATTATCTCGCGCAGTTACAATTCCGGTTACATTTATCGGAAATATTTCATTGATCCTTTCCCACTTTAAATATCGTTGAATATGTGAAGTATTTCGGGGAATGAAAAAATACCAGGGCGAAGCAGGTTTAATTTCATGATAATTATTTTCATTAAACTCATTGTTATCGAGCCAATCATATTTTTCCTGTCGCAAACCATATAAATCAGCTTGATAGATTAATGATTCTTTTTTCTCTTTATTTTTAATAAATAAAGCAATGGCAACGCCCTGCCTAATATCAAAGACATTTTCGTCTTTACCTCCCTCAGGGGTAGTTTCTTTTTTTAAACTATTGCCGTGCAAATCAAGAATATAAATCTCATCAAAAGTTTTCATCAAGCTCTGGCGCATCCCGCGAAAGGTGGGATTGTCCAGATAGCTATGATTGGTGACCATACCTACAATACCGAAACCGGACTTCTGAATTTTCCATTGGGCAAAACGTAAAAATTTGACATAATCGTCCTGGAGCCAGAGCTTTTTCTCTCCCAACGGCGCGTCGTCTACCTTGTAATAACTCTGGCAGCCATCGATATCTTCCTTTAATAACTTTTCCGTCCATTCGTTCACATTGGAAGAAATACCACTGTAGGGTGGATTGCCGAGAATCACCAGGATGGGCTGTTCTTTTTTCACTTCGCCCGCCAGGTGGCTTTCTTCGCTTAACGAACTCACTCCGGGAATGGAAATTTGTTTAATCTCTTCCATCTCCAGAGTATTAGTCAAATAGAGTTTAAAACGCTCATCATCTGCAAGATTATAACTAAGTTCATCCAGAATAAACCCTATTTTTAAATGACCAATTGCATAAGGGGCCATCATCAGTTCAAAGGCATAAAAGTCTGGTAGGATGTGGTTTTTGATCCAGTGATGTAAACCACCTTCGCCGTATTTTGTGGTAAATTCTTTTGCTGCCAGGTGAATCGCTGCTGCGGGAAAAGTCAGTGTCCCACCTGCCGGATCAAGTAGTTTGACTTCTGGACTGGCCAGGCCATCGGATAAGTCGAAATGGGTTTTTAGAACAGAATGAATGGAACGGACGATATAACCCACTACGGATTCCGGGGTATAATAGACACCACGACGTTCTCTGATTTCGGGATCATAGGTAGATAAAAATGTTTCGTAAAAGTGGATAATTGGATCTTTACCCTTGCCGGTACTGTAATATTCGTGCAGTATCTTTTTCACATCGGTGACGTGCAATAGTTCGGCAATATCTTCAACGATAATTTGCAGGGACTTGGGCGGCTCTTCCAGAGAAATAAAACGAAAGACATCGCGCAGAATACCGATAGTATTCGGAATATAATCAAAAGCCAGTCGGCGATTAAATTCACCATTTGCCCTGGTACGAGCAGCAAAAAGACCGTAGGTAATCGTCTGGGCATAAAGATCGGCAAATTGTCTTTCGGTTAATGTTCCAATCAGATATTTTTTAAAAGCCTCAAAAACACCAATGATTTGCTTTTGCCCTTTGGTCCCATCTTCTTCTATTTCCACAGCAATTACTTCATCACATAAAAAGCGGGTACGTTTGGCTAATTCAATAGCCAGGGAGCGAGCTGATTTTATTTTGGGCAGAGAAAAGGAAAAGAAAGTCTCGAATAAATCTTTAAACTGATCACAATTTTCGACCGGTGGCGGGGTATGTAATTGCCTGGCAATGGTAGACCTTCCAATCATTGCTTGAGCGATTCGCTGACCTCCACGATATAGTCGAAATTCATAAAAATTAGTAAGGATAACATTGGGAAAGGTATCGCAATAACGTTTCAACTGTTCGGTTCCTTCAATGTAATCCAAATTAGCAGTAGAAGGATCTTTGGCTTCAATATAACCGGTAATATGGTTTTTTCCATCCCAAACGCGAAAATCAGGATTCCCCGCTTCCGTTTTTTTGGGAAGTATGGTAACATCGATATTCTTTACTTTCAGAAAAGCGGCTATTTTTTTGATTAATTCATCCAGGTTAGCATAATAGCTTTCTTCACGGGCATCACCGCGTTGAAAAGTATTGGTAAGATTCTTAAGATATTGTTCTAATAATTGTTTTAACAAAGTTTATTTCCTTTTTTACGAGATTTTAAATAAATTCTCGGGTCAATAATTTCTTGGGGTCTGGTCTTCATACTTGAAAGACCTATTTCTAAAATATATATTTGCCTTATTTAATCGTCACCAGCGATCAAAAAAATTATACTTTTTCAATTTTCCTTCACCTTAATATTAATACGACAAAAGATTGATAAAATCCTTCTTTTTTTAAAATAAAATTATTTTCCTCTAATTCTTTGTCAACCTCCGTATAATGAGGTGGAAATTCTCCACTACCCTAGTGGAAATTCTCCACACCCCCTAGTGGAATTTTTCCACACTAACAGCAACAAGTAAGAACAGTAACAAATAGAACAGCAACAACATTAGGGTGGAATTTTTACCCTGCTGTTGCTGTTGCTGTTAAAATTTTTCAAATTTTTTTTATTAGAGCGTTGTAAAATGACCTCTTTTTTGCAATGTAGTAAATAGAGGGGGAAAATATTTCATATTTTTTTCATCAGGGTGTTGCTTTTTAGCCTCTTTTTTGCTCTTACTAAGTAGAGGGAGAAAATTATTTTAAATTATTTTACCAACTACCCTGTAAAATTACCTCTTTTTTGTATCTATATAAGTAGAGGGGTGAATATTTTCCTCCTCACTCCCTCTCTCCTCGGAGGGAGAGAGTTGGGGTGAGGGGGAATACGCTATACGCTAGATATAATCTTGTAACCCGAAACCTGTAATTAAAAAACTACTCAAAGGAAGGTAAAAACTATGGAAACAAAAATACCAGTTAATAAAACTAATCCTTACACAACTATCCAGGACTACTTCTTGGCTCACTGGGTAAATATAATCGGCCTTGGCCCAGCCATGCTCTATCTTCAGCTCTTAAGTTACTGTCATAAAGGAAAAGACATTGCCTGGCCTTCCATTCAAACTCTAAATAAAAGGATGGGGACTACCACCAAGACCTTAATTAAATACCGCAATACTCTATTAGAATATGGTCTAATCAAAAAAATAGTAAAACAAATATCTTCCTCCGGAGGATATGACCATAATCTTTATCAAATAGTCCTTTTAGATAAAGAAAATATTCTTTATCCCCCGAAAGAAAAACTACCGGGAGAAAACGAAGAGATTATCTCTGGAACATCAGAAGAATTTCCTTATTCCAATCAGAATAATCCCAATAAAATAGTTCCTGATAATAAAAAATCTCTAAAGACAGAAAGGATAAAAGAAGAATTGGAAAAATTAAATCTGAATAAAAAATCAATTTATAAAACAATCTTAAATTATTCCTTGGAGGATATTGAGGAAAAATTAGACCTCCTCCGGATAAAGAGGAATGTAATAAATCCTGCCGGCTGGCTGATTGCTGCCTTAAAAGCTAATTATCTTAATCCTGAATCATCTAAAGAAGAAAATGATGAGGAAGAAAAAATAATGGAAACAGAAGAAATGGAATCGGAAAGTAAAATAGTAAAACTAAATAAATTAGCTCTTAAAAAGAAAGAAAAAGAAGAAAAGGACAGATTATACATGGACGAAGACCTAAAATGGATCGAACAGAATCTAGTTCAGAGATTTGAAATGTAATATATGTATCAGGGAACGGTTCTTTTTCACACTTCAAGAATATATATTTATCTTATTGAATCGTCACCAGCGGTTAAAAGAATTAGTTTTTCTAATTTTTCTACACCTTAATATTAATACGACAAAAGATGTAAAAAATCCTTCTTTTTTGTAAAGAAAATACAAACAACAAATATAATTCCCTAATCCTAAATACATTATTTTATTCCCGTTCGTTTAATTCGTAAGTTTATTGACACGTTCCATTTCTTCGATATTTAAAATCAAACACATAATCATTCCTATTATGCATACCAGGCTCCCCAGCCAAAAGGTTGCTCGTGGTCCAAAAATATTCCAGACAAATCCCCCCGAAAATGCCCCAGCCATAATTCCTGTATTTTCGCATATACCCCCGTATATACCCATCGCTGACCCCTGGTGTTCAGAAGGTACGGAATCCGACAGTAGGGCTAATGCCGCGGGGCCATACGTAGCCAAACCTATTTCAAATAAAACGACAGATACTAAAAAGCATAGGAAGCTGTTAGCCACAGAGATTCCTATCATGCTAATTGCTGACGTCGCAAGAGCAATTATCATAAACAATTTTTTTCCTTTGCGGTCAGCCAACGTTCCCATAGGAACTCCAAATATCATAGTAATTATTCCTCTCACAGTAAAAAGAACACCAACGGAAGTAACGCTAAAGCCCGCAACCTGAGTAATGAGAAGCGGTAGAAAAGTTGTAAATAAACCTAATCCAAAATATTCACAGCTGGTTACTGCGCATAAAGAAAACATGCAGCGATAATTTTTTGAATCTTTAACAAATAAATGCTTATTTACGGGTAAAAGCTTGGGGGCATTATATTTTAAATCCCTAAGGATAACAATTGTTATTAAGCCACCTAAAATATAAATACCAATAGTGATATAAAATACCCAGCTGTACCCCAAACTACTGGCAAGAAGTCCACTCAACAGAGCCCCAAGACTTTTAGAACCACCAATTACAACTGTAATTATTCCCATAAATGCGGCTTTTTTAAATGCAGGAGCATGCTTTCCTACATGCCCCCGGGCTGGGCCAAAGACTGCAGACCGAAATAATCCCAAGCATAATATTGCAACAAAAACAATATATGTCCCTTTGGATAATAAAATTCCAAGCAATATTATACCGCTAACTAAAGTTCCCCAAATCATTGGGATTCTAATTCCTATCTTGTCAGCTATCCATCCCCATGAACTCTCACCAATAATCATACCAAGCCATAAGACCGAAATCATTACACCCGTCGCTTTAGAGGAAAAACCGACATGGATCAGGTAAAGTGGTAGAACAGGCTCTAGTATGCTCATCGACAGCATGCCAATTGCAAGAATGCTTACTATTGGAGCTATATTATTAAAAGATTTTTTCATTATTAATCCTCTTCATTTTTTTGTACCTTGTACCTCTAAATCTATTAAGTTTGATACGATATATGCAATAGGTAACATATTATCTTTATAAAATACTATCCGATAATAAACCAAAAAGACAGAGTAAGAAAATAATAATATTGCTCTCTTGTCTGTTTTTTTGCCTGAAAGCTTGGGCACTTTTGGTCTCTCCTGTTACCTTCATACAGGTTACAATATTATATTTTATTTTATATTTGCTTTTCTGTGAGGATATCAATTTAAAATTCGCACTGTCTTATAAAATACCACGTTTATTTTAAAAAAACCTTACTTTTGTGAAAATAATTGCGGAATGTATCAGTCTTTAGTGAATGATATTAGATGAAAGAGAGAAGATAAATTACCGCTTTCAAGGGAACGAAAGAAGGAAAAGATGAGATTACCGCGCTTTCTTCGAAAGCTCACGATAATAGAAGAACTAATATTAACCATATTTACTTACAAATGGGAAAAATGTGTAAAGTCTGTGGGAAAATATCTCCTTGAAAGCCTTATATTACAAGGCTTTCAGACTGCTAAAAATAGAGTTTTTCGCTCTTTTTTGCCTTATTTCCTCCATATTTTAGAAGCGCTACCAACATCCCATATAACAAAAAAACGCATAAACCCTTGTATTTTCTACGTTTCAAAGACTTACTATTTTTTCCTATGAAAACTGATAATCCTCTAATTCTATATATACTTATCTACCTTATTTAGCTAAAAATCGGTTTTCCATTTCGCTCTTTTTTTAATTACAATATCCTCTATAATGTTTAGAAAAGTCTTATATAATAAGGGTTTCAGATGGGCAATAAACTATAAGAGAAAAAAGAAAAAACATTTAGAATCTGGACTTATCAGACTCCTTATCAAAAATTAGAAAAAGTGACTGAATTATTAAGCTAATGCAACCGTTGTAGTGCGTTTTTATTGTCATTCAATTTATTTATTTTGTTTTTCGCTTCAAAACAATTAATTCAAAAGTCAAAATGGCTAATAAAGAACCTAAGCCACTTGCAAAAATATCAAATGAGTCATAGTGTGTACTAGCTCCCCACATAGGTTTAAATTCTTCAATAGTCAATATTACAAATATTAGTAAAGAACTTAGGTAAACAATAAGGCGACCATATTTTGGCTCCCTTATCACGACTACATTTACAAAAGCAAGGCTGATCATATACGCAGCTATGAAATTTGGAAAACTTCCGGTTAAAACTTTTATAATTGGTGTATTAGAATATAAGGGCCTTAAAAATTCTTTATTTAAGGAAACTAATCCAAATAAAAGAGCAAATAATAATAAATTAATTACTATCATTTTTTGTGTGCTTTTTCGATTCATTTTACCGTTTGTTTAGTCCAACTCCACTTACTAAAATATACTAATATTCTGTGTGTCAGGGACGGTTGTTCATGCTCAGTAATTAAGTAACTTATTTGTTTGATTGATTGTAACTACTTTTTTTCACACATCATCATATCTGATACTTTTACATCGGGATGGTGATATCTTTTCCCGTGCGATGTTTTACTACCGAACTGTATTGCCTCTTTTGGACACCATTGCAGGCATGCAAAACATTGTTCACAATGGTGCTGCCATACAGGACTGCCATCAACCATTTTAATATTTTGAACCGGGCAAATCTTTGAACAAATACCACATCTATTGCATTTATTATCACATCTGAAGCCATAGTCCATCAACTGCAGACTTTCCTGAAAAGGTAGGTTTGTATGTCCTTTAAAACCTGCAATCTTCAGCCATACCGTTTTTCCTAATATTTCTTTTAGGTTGAGAAAATCAACCAGGTGTTCGACTATTTCTGCGCTGGTTTCAAATTCGCCTTTTTTTCGGGCGTGAACAAATTCATATATACTTTCAAGTTTCTTCTTCTAATTGGTGAATAGTTCTTGCTGTTTTTCTATGGCAATCTCTCTTAGTACAAAGGATTTGAAAAACCCACTTAGTACAAAAGAAGGGGTAATATAGTTATAGGGCATGTTCACGGCAAACCCCGCAGCAAGTTTACCACCGCACGATTTAATCATTTTATCTAAATATTGTATGGCCAGACATGGACTGTCTCCGTATGTACAAACTCCAAATATGTACTTTTTGTCTAAGCTATTCATTTTAGTTACAAATCTTCTGATGATAAAAGGGATATCTCCATGATAAACCGGAAAAACAATACCGATTAACTCCGCATCGGTATCTATATTTTCTTTATCCATTACAGCAGGGATGGATATCAATTTCCCATTGGTTTTTCCTGCAATATCCCTTGCGATAACCAGTGAATTCCCTGTACCTGAAAAATAATAAATTTCTGTGCTCATATTAGTAAATTCTTTCTAATGTCTGGAAAAATAGGGGGACGTTTCGTTTGTCATATTTTAAGAATATATATTTACCTTATTAAGTCGCCACCATTGGTTAAAAGAATTAGTCATTTTCAATTTTTCTACATCTTAATACTAATACGACAATGGGTTTATAAAACCCTTCTTTTTGAAAGAAAAGTTTTTGGTTTTTACTTTTTAGACAGAAAAGAAAGGGATGGATTCCCACTCCTAGATCAAGTTGAGGACAGGTTTCGTGGGAATGACAAAAAGGGGGAATGGGAATGACAAATGGGGAAAATGTGTAAAGTCTGTGGGAAAATATCTCCTTAAAAGCCTTATATAGTAAAGCTTTTCACCTACATCTAAAATAAGCCATTTTAAGTGATTTTAAGCGCCTATTTTAAAAAACAAAAGGAACAGAGAACCGTTCTCTGTTCCTTTTCAATTAATTCTTATTTTCTTATTGCTTCGTCCCAAGCTGCCGCTGTGATTCTTTTAGCCAGTACTCGGCTTTAGCATTATCGGGCTCTATCTCCAGGACTTTTCGGTAATTTTGGACTGCTTGCTGATAATCTCCGGTTTCAAAATATACCCTTGCAAGCCAGTAATAGGCCTCGGCAAACCTTAAAATAATATGGATTATTTTAGAAATAGTTATATGTCTTCTTTCAAATCAAGCACTTATTGAGACCACCGGTGCTTTGCTTGTAATCAGGTCTTTTTGCCTCCCACCAATAGCAGCACTATACCGCCTACGAGCGCAATACCTCCCACGATCGGGGGTAATGGAAACGTTCTTGTCTTTTCAGTCGTTACCTGAAGTGGACCAAGGTCGATGACTTTCTCACTGGAGGTATATTGCATGCCTTGATAGGCAAAGGCCACGATTCCCACGATAATGAGGATGATGGCTAACGCTGTGTTTGTTTTCATGTATTTAATCCTTTCTTTTATCCATTAGTATATTAGTATAGACGATTTAGCTTATTGGCTAATCTGTTCGATCATTTGCACTAGTTTTAGAGCAAATTCGTTGTTCACTTTTTTATTATTCAAAATAGTTTCACAGGTAATGCTTTCTTCGTAAAATCTCTTGTTGGCTTTTACATCGGCATGAATCATGGAACCTTTAAGGGCAAAACCGGCATAGAGACCCTTGCTGTAAGAGTAAGTATAGATGGAATCATTGAAATCAATGTCAGTTTGTAAGGAATCACCCAAGGGTCCCGGGGCAATGCTGATATCTGCTCCGATTTCAAAATCAGTACTCTTAAAGGCAGCCAGAGCTTTATCATCCATAAGCAATAATACCAGGGACACTTCCTGAATACCAAACTGTAGACCGACCGAAGCGGTTTTAAGCTCTATAAATGCCGGACCATACCACTCCTGGGTGGATCTATCCTTTCGAAGAACGATACCATCACCAAACATGGCACCCCAACCTAATCCTATGTTGACTAATCTGGGGTAGATGACGATTCCTTCTGCCCTGCTTAAGAGCTGGCTAAATGCCCCAGCCTGATCTTTACGGGAAGCCATTTCTACTAATACAGCCATGCATCTATCTATTTTAACTTCCTCATTAGTCAATTGTGCCTGGACAAAGCTGGTGATAAACAGGGTAAAAACCATAACCAAAATGAGCATAATTATACACTTTTTCATTTTTAAAATCTCCTTTTCATTTTATATTTTGTATCTTTTTTAAAAACCATAGAACAAGTTTTCAGCAAACTTGTTGCACTATTTAATAGTTTGATTTAGAAAGAGAAACATAGATAGGTAAGGTTTCGCCACCCAATACTTTTACTGTTTGAGTCCAGGTTCGGTAGTTTTGACTTCCGGGTTTCATCACCGTCAATTCATGATATCCTTCTTTTATATCACGGATAACCAAGGTGCCTTTTGGTGGGGTTTTACCGTATTCTATCCCATCAACAAAGACGAGGGCATTAGGCTGTTCACAGGTCAAGGAGATTTCCCCGTAAGACTCCACCGGGACAAGATTGGCTTCCGCCTGGGTGGTGCGATTACGGGAGACGGTAATGGTTTTACTCCATATTTCATAACCGGGCATGACAAATTCAAGCAGGTGTTGGCCGGTTTGAATATCTTCAATCCGCTTGGGAGATACTCCCTGATACTCATGATCCAGGTAAACTTCGGCTCCTCGAGGAATAGAAATGGCCATGACTCTACCCACTCTTTCAGAGACATAGTGCGGGCGTACCACTTGATATTCCAGGGTATTACTAGAAACCCAGCTTTCAGGTGGTTGTTGGCTAAGTAAGCCGCGTAAATTGATGCTGAAGTCCCCCAATTTAAAACTGATGACGGGAAATTCTTTTGCCAGAATATCCGGATATCTATTATCCCTCACCATCAGCAAAGGCCTGGTGGTAGCAAACCCTTGAATATAACATGGTCCGAATCCACTGTCTAATGGGAGGATCACGTCCTCAACCTGGTACAAATGTTCCCCTCGGACAAAGTTATGGGGATTCGATTGGTTGGGAAAGATAATACTTACTCTTCCTTCCGAATCATACTGATAGATGGTGACATAGGAATCTTTGGTGGATTTAAAAGACAAGTCCATTCTTTCTCCCGGAACATAACTGGGGCTATCTCCTTTTTCTAATTGCAGCCTGAATGAAAATACGGGACGAGGGTTAATCAGTTGAATGTTTTTTTTGAACTCTGTTCGTCCAGGACTTTGAGCGTAAACAGAAATACCGAAGGTGAAACACACAAGCAAAAAAATGGGGAGAATCAACAACCATCTGTTTATTAATTTTCTATTAAAATAACTTTTATTCATTTTTAATTACCTCTTATTTATCTTATTATATTTTCCTTAGGTAAATATTAATTTCAAAATTTCAAAATCTTTCTTTAGTTAAAATAACTTATAGAAACAAAAATATTTTTAGAGACACCTCCCCTTCTAGCTTCTCGTTTTACTTTTCTCAATCGGAGAAATACAAGGACTAAATTCTAAGGTTACCTAATATTCCAAATGCTTGTAATAACCAAAGAATGACTACAATAACTACAACGACATTCAAAATCTTCTTGATTTTAGCATCCATTGGTATATAGAATTAAAACAACCAATAATGAAATTAAAGACATTTTCTTCTATTTCTTTCAGATGGAATAACTTTCACAACCTTAAGCATCTTAATATTTCATTTTTCGATATTTCTTCAATTATTTGTTTCTTCGCCATCTAAAAATGCATCTAAATTCTCTTTAGTCACATACCAGTTTTTGCCTATCTTATGACCTTTAATTCTACCTTTTCTAAAATATGCACGGATAGTTAACGGAGTAATAGGTAATATTTCGGCTAGATCTTCTACTGAATACAACTTCTTTTCCTCTACTTTTATAGGCATAACTTTAAAACTCCTTTTTTTGTCAGATTTGTAATATCCTTCTTTTAATATATTAGCATATTATTATATATATTGCAATATTATTTAACATAATTTATTTTATATTATCATATATTATTATTATTTAATATATTTAGATAACTTTGATTAAGAAATAATTAGTTAGAAGTTCAATAACGTGAGATGTTTTAGTAGAAAATAATTTCGGAAATTTCCCTGTACGGGATAAGACAAGCAAGACAAGGGGATGTTTCGTTTGTCATATTTCAAGAATTTTATATTTATCTTATTGAATCGCCACCGGTGATTAAAAGAATAAGCATTTTCCAATTTTTCTACATCTTAATACTAATACGACAAAAGACTTAAAAAATCCTTCTTTCTTTAAAATAAAATTATTTTCTTCCAATTCTTCAGCAATCTCCGAATGATGGGGTGGAATAATTCCACTACCCTAGTGGAATTTTTCCACACTAACAGCAACAACATTAGGGTGTAATTTTTCCCTGCTGCTGGTAATTTTAAAAAATTAAAAGAGAAGACATTAAGAATCTGGACTTATTAAACCCCTTATAAAAAATTAGAAAAAGTTATGTCAAATGTGAATATCAGATCTAATTTACTTTTCTCTTCTGCGTACCACCTTACTATTTTTAATTTTCTATTTATTAAAATTAAACCTTAGTTGAGGATTTTCTTTTTGAACTAATTTTAACACTATTTTTACAAATTCCTCTGCTGTTTTCAAAGCATTTTCTGCTTCAATTTTGGAAACAGGAAGGAAGGGGTCATAAGTAAATTGATTTCGTTTCCGCCGCATATGATCGAATTTTTTGATAATATTCTTAAATTTTTCTCCCAGAACATCTCCGGATAATTCTATAATTGTTTTATGCTGTTGACCATCGACTGATCGATATCCCTTCATAAATACTATTGACCTGCCACATCTTAACATTGCCAAATATGCATAATTATAAGTAACTTCTTCATCAATTTTTAAGTTAGCTTTGGCAGCAATTATATCTTTCTGAGCCCGAAGTAAAAGTGCTTCAATGTGGGAAAAATCTACTTTTTGTTTTTTAATCAGACCATGATCTAACATTATTTTTACTGTATCTTTATAGTCCATTTTCAGCCCCTATTAAAAATATTTTCTTTTCTTTTAAAATATCTAAAATAAAAAAATTGCCTTCTTTTTTCTTCTTATTGAAATCTTCTTTTTCATAAATAGAATAATTTATTTCTCTTTGTAATTTTCTCTCTAATTTACCTATCTCTTCGATTAAATTATCCTCATCAACCTCTCCTATAATCAATAAATCTATATCACTATCTTCTCTCTCTTCTCCTTTAGCAAAAGAACCGTAAATAAAAGCCCGGTCTATATCATCAAACTTTTCTAAAACATTATGAAGCATTCTGGGGACACCGGAAGTTTTAAAGATAATACTTTTTAGTTCTTTAAAAAGAGGATAAGATTGATTTAAATAATAATAAAGGAGGTTTCCTTTATTTTCACTAAGAAAAAGTCCTGTGCTTTCAAGTTTAATCAATTCGCGACGGATATTCCCTACTGAAAAGTTAAGTATTCTCTCTAACTCTCTTAGATAGTATTTTTTATTTGGATTGGTAAAATAGAGAGTTAAGAGTTCTTCTCTTAATTTAGATTTGGTAATACGAAACATATCCATAATTGTAGTCCTTTCTGAATACAATTGTAGTATTTAATGACTACCATGTCAAATTGTATTTGCTGGGGTTGTTAGAGTACATGTCAGGTGTCGGGAGATGGTTCTTTGTCACACTTCAAGAATATATATTTACCTTATTAAGTCGCCACTAGTGGTTAAAAGAATTAGTTTTTTCTAATTTTTCTACACTTTTATATAAATACGACAAAAGACTTATAAAATCCTTCTTTTTTTAAAATAAAATTATTTTTCTCTAATTCTTTGTCTATCGTTTTAAAAATTGTTTACTCCATTAATCTTATACAGGATATAATTCTCTCTGCTGATTTTTTCACCGGTTCAGATAATCCTTCTGTCAATTGAATACTCTTTGGTTGAATACCCAGAAAAAAGACATCCGCACCCGTGTCAGCTTCGATAATAGCGGCAAGTATATTTGGAGAAAGAGAATGAGTACTCAGCGATGTATCAGGGATATTATTTTTTTCAATAAGTCTGATCTCTCCCGGCATACCTCCGAAATTCGCTGCATCGATAATAACGACTTTACAGGGTTTTAATTGGATTGCCCTATCGATGATATTTTCGGGTTTATCTTCTGCATTGATAACAGTAACATTTTTCTTACTTTTTTTAATCTGCCGGGCTATAAAAGGACCTACACCGTCATCAGAGCGAAAGCGATTACCGATGGTAATAGCTAACAACAATCCTTTCCTGGAAGGAGTGAATAGCTCTTTTAATTCAACGGTTAACATATTTGACATTCAGGAAATGAGCAGAACAGGATATACATGGGTCGTAAGCCCTAACCAGCATTTCCAGGCTTAAAGTAATATCTTCATCGGATTTGTGTAGGATTTCAGGTACCAATTTTTTCATATCGCGTTCAATATTGTTGACATTCTGACTGGTGGGAATAATACAGTTTGTTTTAATAATGATTCCTTTTTTATCAACTTCATAGCAGTGAAAAAGTATCCCTCTTGGGACTTCAACTGCACCTACGCCGGTGCCCGCTTTTACCTTGATGCGGTTCTGTTCGTTTAAACCAACAATGATTTCTTCATCATAATTAATTTTTTTTCTTTTAAAATCTTCCAAAATCCTTATACTGTCCTCCAGGCTATGTACACATTCAATCAATTGTGCTACTGTATTCAAATAAGGATTGGTAACTTTTGGTTTCATGTTAAGTGTATTTGCCACCTCTTTGGCTTTGGGATGTAATTTTGTAGCGTTAAGATTAAATCGGGCAAGAGCACCTACCGCGTAAGATTCACGATGCCATCTTGCATGTTTTGCCGAAGAATGCGGAACGATAAATTCATTAGTTACCTTTTTATATTCATACTTAGTGACACGTTTGCCGTCCGATGAGCCGACATCTCCCTGAAGCATCGGGTATTCTGCATCATCGGATAGCAGGGCAACATATTCTGTCTCTCTTTCAAACACCGGAAATTTTAATCCTGCTGCGAGTTCAACTGTTGCATCCATACCTGAACGCATATCATATAGCATTTCCAACATGGCATCAAGGTCTTTTTCCCGGGGAAGCTTCGTAAATCCGCCAACAATGGCTGAGATAGGATGAATATGACGACCAACAAGAATATCACAAACATCATTACATGCTTTTTTCATTTTTAAAGCAAGCCGAACCACTTGATTATGTGATTGGATTAAAGGGACAAAACTCTTTACCCCCAGTAAATCCGGTGCAACCAGAAGATAGATATGAAGAATATGGCTATCCAGATTTTCCATATGCAGGAGAAATTTCCTTAGTGCGAGGGTTTGTTTGGAAGGTATAAATCCAATCGCATCCTCAGCTGCTTGAATGGAGGCCAAAGTGTGCCCGCAAGAGCAGATACCGCATATGCGTGAAGTAATATGTTGAGCCTCAAATATTGACCTGCCCTGAAGCATGCCTTCAAAGAAACGCGGAGCTTCAACAATTTGAAGTTCGCATTTCTCTAGAATTCCTTTTTTTACATTAACCACAATGTTCCCGTGACCTTCTACCCTGGTTAGATATTCAACATTTACATTAACGGTTCTCTTACTCATCTTTATCCTCATCTAATTCTCTACATTTATTATACATGTTCATTTTATTAATAATCATGGCCATGGGGATATTATATTTCTTGATGACGTCTTTTGCTCCCTTTTCATTCGGATTGGAAACCATGCCCCGGCAGCCATAACATATATTATTATTATTGATACACCAGGAATTGCACCCGGCTCGAGTAATGGGGCCAAGACAGGTTAGTCCACGGTCATACATGCAAACATTTTCATTTAACTTACATTCCACGCATACCGAATAATCCGGTACTTGATAAGGAAGTCCGGCCAACACGGCTTTCATTACCTTCAAAAATTCCGGGATATATACCGGGCATCCATGAACAAAGTAATCTACTTTGACAACTTGATGAACTGCACGGGTTTTCATGGTATCAAAATATTTGTAGTCTTCCCCGTAGACTTCTTTTCTTATATCCTTTAATTTAAAATTATTTTTCATGCCGTTCACACCACCAATTGTGGCACAGGAACCGTAGGCAATTAAAATCTTTGACCTATCTCTAATTTTTTTAATGAGTTCAACCGCATGTGTGGTAGTGATACTCCCTTCAATAATAGCAATATCATATTCTCCATCCCATTTTTCAGACATCGCTTCACGAAATTCCACAACATCAACAATGCCAAGCAGGTCAAGAAGCGTCTCGCCCATATTAGTTACCTGTAATTGACATCCTTCACAACAGGCAAAATCAAAAAATGCAACTTTTGGTTTGTTCATTATATACTCTCTTTTATATCTTTAATTTGGTCGTAAGAAAAAATGGGGCCATCTTTACAACAATAAAAGCGGCCAATCTGACAATGCCCGCATTTACCAAGCCCACATTTCATATGCCGTTCAAGGGAGACCAGGATTTGTCTTTCGGGAATTTCTTTTTCCAAAAGTTCCCTGATAACATACTTATACATCACCGATGGACCGACAACCAGGGCAAAAGTCCTTTTGGGAGATAGATTAATACCGGGTATAAGTGATGTTATCAATCCAACATTACCCTTCCAATCAGGGTCGCCCCGGTCTACAGTACATTCAAAATTTAAATCTGTCTGTTTTGACCATCGATTAAAATCATTGCTAAAAAGCATATCCTTCGGGCTATTACATCCCAATAGAATAGTCACTTTGCCAAATTCCCTACGATTATCAATAGTATAATTAATCACAGAACGTAATGGAACGATACCTATACCTCCTGCTACAAAGAGCAAATCACTACCTTCTAAGATATGTACCGGAAATCCATTACCAAAAGGACCACGTATGCCTACTTCATCACCTTCTTTCAAATTATGTAAAACCTGGGTTAATTTTCCGACATTGCGTATAACCAGTTCAAAAGAACCCAATTTGGTAGGAGATGAAGAAATTGAAAAAGGCGCTTCTCCAACACCCAGTAAGGAAAGAACAACAAATTGTCCGGGAAGATGGTTTAAATTTTCCTCTTCAGGAAGGACAATTTCAAAAAGTTTTTCCATGTCGGTTAACTTTTTTATGCGAAAAATTTTTCCTACTTTTATATCATATTCCGAAACTTTCAATTTTAAAGTTTTCATACTAACTCCTATACCCTGCATTGGGGTTTTCCATTCCCTGTTCTTTTGCTAATTGAGTTAAAGTCTCTTTCAGATTTATTTCTGCCATACATGTCCGGCTACAACGACCGCAACCGGTACAGAAAAAACGTGAAAATCTATCGATTGGATAACGAAACTTGCGGAAATAACGGTGACGTTGCCTTGAGGCTCTTTGTGGGCGAAAATTCTCCCCGCCGGCAACTTTTGCAAACTCTTCATTCTGGCAGGAATCCCATTTCCTATAACGGTATCCGGTTTTAAGGTCAAGATTTGGTTCATCAAAAATATCAAAACAATAACATGTCGGGCATACATTAGTACAATTGCCGCATGCCAGACATTTTTTTCCTAATTCATCCCATATTGTACTATCGTAAACCTTATCAAAAAGCTCAGGAATTTTTTCATATTCAATAGGCACTTCATTTTTTGCAAAAATTTTTCTTTTTCTTTCTCTTAAATCATTAAGTGATTCTATGTCGGACTCATCTGCTTTTTTAATAAATGCCGATTTTTTTACTAGTTTTTCACCCTGTAAAGTATGCATGTGGATAATAAATTTACCATTTTCCAGGTTGGTAAAAAAAAGATCATACCCCCCTTTGGGAAGATGATTCTGCATTAATCCACATGAAGCATATTCATCGCAATAATCATTACATTCATATCCGATAATGATTATATTGTTTTTTCTAATATTATAATTTATATCTTTGGGATGTTCCGAAAAAGCCATATTTAAACACTGTATTCCGGCTAAATCACAGGTATGAACTCCAAACAGGACCATTTCCTCATATTCTACGACTCTTCTCATGTTCTGACCTTTAGAAATATCATAGGTTGCAATGGTCTCAATTTGGGGCATAAAATATTTTTTAGGGGGTAAGATGGTGGGAATATAATCTAGGGAAATTTGATCACCGGAGGTCACTTCTTCGAAAGCGAATTGATGATAGCCTTTGGCAACGGGAGCTGCGACTTTTCGCTCACTGGCAATCTCAGAGATAAAATCATTAAAATATTTTTTTTCCAATACCACGTAACGTTCCATATTCACTAATCCCTCTATTCTGCTAATAGTAATTGAGAAAGAAAGGACATGTCTTTATGGTTAAGAACTATTAAATTATTGCCTTTTATCGATTTCATAAAAAAAATATTTACTTTCAGGATTTCTAAGTTAATATCACATTTTCAAATTATGATATATATTTATATTTTTTTGTGTAATTTATTATATATTACGTATTAATTACAAGTCAAGGTTTTAAAGCTTTATTGCAAGACAAGGGGAAGTTTCGTTTGTCATATTTCAAGAATATATATTTACCTTATTGAATCGCCACCAGCGGTTAAAAGAATTTGTCCTTTTCAATTTTTCTACACCTTAATATTAATACGACAAAAGATATAAAAAATCCTTCTTTTTAAAAGAAAAAGTTTCTGGATGGAAGGGGAAAGATGGATTCCCACTCCCCGATCAGGTCGAGGACAGGTTTCGTGGGAATGACAATTAGGGAAATGGGAATGACAGAAGGGTTAATATTAACCATATTTACTTACAAATGGGGAAAATGTGTAAAGTCTGTGGGAAAATACCTTCTTGAAAGCCTTGTATAATAAAGCTTTCCGTACACATCCAAAATAAGCCATTTTAAGCTACTTTAAACGTCTATTTTAAAAATACAATAAATCACCTTAGGCACCCTCAAGAAACGCAGCTACGACGATATTCGTTTAAAGCCCTATTTTGCAAGGATTTCAGACTGTTAAAAATAGGGTTTTTCGCTCTATTTTACCTTATTCCCTCCATATTTTATAAGTGTCGCCAACATCCCATATAACAAAAAAACGCAGAAACCCTTATATTTTCTGCGTTTTAAAGTCTTATCTTTTTTACGTATAAAACCGATAATCCCCTAATTCTATATATATTTATATACCTTACTTATCGAAAAATCAACTTTATCGTTCCTCTCTTTTTCTCCTCTTTGGATAGAAAAACCGGGGTCAGCAGCATACTCGGAATCATCTAATAATCCATATATAATTAAGAATTAAATGTCCATATAAGATGATTAAGTTTAATCTTTGAAATAATCCGGTATATTGTAAAATGCCACTGCTAATATTTTCTGATGTTAGGAAGAAAACAAAGGTTAAAACAGCAAGAACAAATAACGTCATATTGACATATCTTAAATCCTTAAATTCAGCAATCCAAATAGCCCACAGAGGATTAAGGATTAAAAAGATAAAGCCTACACCTGAGGCAATACCATGAATTTTACCGGAAACTGTTTCCGCAATACCTTTTGGATCTTCCGGAAAAATCCCGGCCAAAATAGTTCCTACACCAAACAGAACAATACCTAAAATAAATAATCTATGGCACCATTTTATTTGGGTAAATGCTAAACCCTGCCCAACGGAAAATATAATAAATAAAATCCCAACGGCTATGAGATTCATGCATTGAAATTTCTGTACCGGGCTTTTATTGGTTCCCAGGGTACTGATGGTATCTATCAAATGATTATAACCCGGGTATTCAAGGCCAATAATAATCGGGATAAAAAGGTCGCCCAATGCAGCCAATAAAAGTATCACTAAAAAAATGATAGATTGAAATTTTCCCATTAGCCCTAACTTCCTTATTTTATATTATAAATCAAATGGCTGTTTCCTGTTATATTTTAATCATTTGAGAAGACATTGGGAACCTGGATTTATTAGATCCTTTAAGAAAAATTAGAAAATTTACCGAATTATTGAGCTAGTATAACCGTCCCTATGACACTTGTAACACCTTTACTTTTCTAAACCAATTGACCGCCAACGTAAGTTTGCAACACATGAAGGGATTGAATCTGGTCAATTGGCAATTGAAGTGGATTTTCTGATAACAAAATAAAATCTGCCAGCATGCCTTCTTCAATTCTTCCCTTGTTCTCATGCAATGCATAAGATGCATCTTCGGTAAATATTTTTAATGCATCTTTTATTC
>Ga0268285_1000341_pt1 | contig 28320 bp, 29 predicted proteins | sample saktaG_2_FD_190144 | JGI IMG/M metagenome (GOLD analysis project Ga0268285, IMG submission 190144) | Saline water microbial communities from Sakinaw Lake, British Columbia, Canada - sak_2013_06_06_120m | ecosystem: Environmental > Aquatic > Non-marine Saline and Alkaline > Saline ... | reverse complement strand
CCTCGTTAGAACATGCAACATCATTGAATCCAGGTTTTGGACCTCTTCGACCCATCTTGCTACACCCACAATGAGATAGGACGTAATAGTATAATAACATCAACTCACTGCTGGTGCACTACCCATTGCTGACTATAAAAAAGTAGTGGAAAATTATTAGTATATACATGATCATCTCTCATCGAGAGGATTGGGCATGAGCGTCATCAGAAGTCTCAAGATGAACTTTGCCATTTGGATAAAATGGATCTTTGGTAAAAAAAAGGCCAGAATAGGCATATACGGCCCGCCCAACGCCGGAAAGACCACTTTGGCCAACAGAATCGTGAAAGACTGGAGCGGGATGGAGATGGGAGGAATATCTAACATACCTCACGAGACGAGACGGGCCATGAGGACGGACGGCGTGATGATAAACGCCAACGGATCGAGCGTCGAGCTGGACATAGTCGATACTCCGGGGATGGCTACCAAGATCGATTTCAGAGAGTTCATGACTTACGGGCTGGAAGAGGAAGAAGCTAAAAGGAGAGCGAAGGAGGCGACGGAAGGGGTTATCGAGGCGATAAAATGGCTGGAAAACCTGGATGGGGTGCTTTTGGTGATGGACTCCACAGAGGACCCCTACACCCAGGTCAACGTCACGGTGGTGGGAAACATGGAGGCGAGAAAGCTGCCCCTCTTGATCGTGGCCAACAAGATGGATCTGCCCAAAGCCTCTCCTTCCAGGATAAAGGCGGCCTTTCCGCAACATCCCATGGTCACCATCTCAGCCCTGGAAGGGTCGAACATCGATGAGCTGTATGTGGCCATAGCGAGGCACTTCGGGTGAGATGATGCGTGAAGTACAGATGGATCTGATCTCTGCTGAGAGGCTTGAGAGCATGTCCTCCATGGAAAAGATCCGGCTCATACTGAACAAGGTCAAAAAGGGAAAAATCGTGGTGCTGGAGCTGGGCCTGACCCCAGTGGAGGAGGTCAAGCTGATCGAGATGACGATGACCGAGATACGCCTGGACGAGTTCTCGGGCATAGAGATCGAAAGCTACCCGGTCAAGAACGAGGGAACCTTCATAAACAAGATCCTGGGCAAATCCGGGATTAAGACCAGGATGACCATCATCGGACCTGCCAACCAGCTTCGAACCGTTGAGAAGGACAAGTACCAGATCAGCACCAAGGTCTCGGTCGGTGACTGATTAGCATGCCCCACATGTGCACAAGATGCAACAGCGTCTTCGAAGACGGCATGGACGTTCTTGAAGGGTGTCCCGTCTGCGGCTGGAACAAGTTTCTCTTTGTGAAGTCTGAAGAGAAGATAAAAGAGGTCCGGGGTGCGCTGAAGGCTTCAGAGATCGGAGGGCCCTACGAGCCCTGGCCAGAGGGCGACGATTCGCTCCGACAAATACTGAAAGCAAGTCCGCGCCAAGATCGTAAAACGGATCGCCCCAAAGAGGAACAAAAAGATAGGGCGAGCCGAAAAGAAAGACGGAATGAGAAAGCCAAGAGCAAGCACGGATTTTTTGATATCGATTCTCCCAAGGACCGATCCCAAAACTCTCCGGATCGGGGATCTGATAAGCTCCGGTACAACGAAGATAAGACGGTGGAGAGCATCAGGATGCGGGAGCCAGGCACCTACGAACTGAACCTTTCCTCGCTCTTCGAGCGCGACGAGCTGGTGATGGCCGTAAAAGAGGGCACATACCTGATAGACCTTTCCTCTGTCTTCAAAAAGTCCAAAAAGGATTGACGTCGGTCAGTCTCTCGAATCGTCCCGCTCCACCTCGACGACCATCTTCTTCCATTGGGGGTCCACCCCCCGCAGAGACTCGGCCACGCCCGAGACGATCTTCTCCATAATCTCCTGGGTGAAGTGGTTCATGGGAATCGCCTTCCCGTCCACCACCAGCTTGACCTTCAGGCTTCTCCACCTCCCATCTCAGCGCCTGATCCTCTCAGCTCCGAGGTTTGCGGATCTTGCGAAGGCCTTGAGGAAAGCCTTCACGCTCCTCCGAATATCATCTGTTCCGGCGTGGTTCTGGTCGTCTGCCCTATGGAGAAGGGCGGAGTGTATAACGTGACCCGCGAAAAGGTCGAGTTGCTCACGGAGATCGAGAAGCTGGGCGTGTAAGTTATGGGCGTCGGGGCACCCAACTCTATCGGCTCGGTGCTGGGCTTGCCCGCGAAGGTGCCGAAGCTTCTGCCCAGGGTCCTAACGTCCACCGCGTTTGTGGTGGTTCTGGGCGCGTCTCGGGTGTACGTTATGACCACAGGAGTCATTCTGGACTTCATCTCCGCCTTTTTTTCTAGAGTGCTCAGATCAATTGGAGTTCCGGCAGCTGCGACCATGCCCACCAGGAGCATGGCGGCTATAAGAGCCGTCAAAATTATTTTCATGGATAACCTAACCTCCCTATTCCTATGGGCCGGGTCTTTGAATTATTACCATTTATTCCTTTTGATGAAAGGTTACCAGACCATTTCCGCATGATCTATGGGATGCGGAGATGATAGAGATGTAAAGATCCTTTTGCCTTCGGGGATGGTTCGTGCGCGACAATTTCTGATCGTCCCCGAAGTTCCCGACGTATTCGGAGAGGATGGCCCTCCAGATCCTCATTATAGATCTTCGTCTTATTCAAAAAGCCAGAAGATCGGACCCAGGCCCAAAAGGGTTTGGAGCCGAAGTTCACCAGAAGGTGTAGCCGAAGTACCTGGCCGCAAAGACCACGCCCGTCGCTATGATCAAAAACCCGAAACCTCCCGTAATCCACTTACCTAGCGCGATGTACCTTTCGCCGATGGCCCCGCAGAAGGTGCGAGAGAAGGTGGATATGGGTATGATCGGAACGCCGTGCCCCACGCCGAAGACAAAGAGCATCAAACCCCCCGTGATCGGGGAGACGTTCTGAGCCATCAGCCAGATCAGGACCGGAAAGACCAGAGATACGGCACAGGGAGCCCATCCCAGGGCGAAGAAGACCCCCAGGGTGAAGGCCCCCACGAAAGCCGAGTACTTGAAGAGGCCGACTGATATGTTTATGAACTGCTCCATGAAGCTCTTCTTCGATCTCACGTCCTCCGCCTCCACTGCTCTTTGGCGGTGGAGCCGAGAGGTCAGGGGCTCGAGGATCTCGTCGAGGGGCTTGAAGCTGGTGATGCCGAGCATTATCATCAGAACCCCGGCGGCGAGGTCGAAGAACCGGGAGTCTCTTACGAAGATCCCCAGGTTGGATATGAACAGCCCGATGACGAAGAATACCATAGCCATCCCCAAAGTGAAGGCCACGCCTATCAAAAGGCCCTCTTTGGGTGAGGACTTGCCCTCGTCAGGCATCAGGATCTTCCTTCTGTGAGAGGTCATCAGGTAACTGAAGACCGCGATCAGCAGGGCAAGAGAGCAGGGAGCAAGAGACGTTACGATCCCAAGGCCGAACATGCCGATGAAGGTGACTTCGCGGGCAGCAGCAGAACCGATCCCGCTGGTCTGATGACCGCCCTCGGAATTTCGAATGTCTAAAACGGCATTCTGGAGGGATTCGGCGGTCTGGACCCCCTCCACCATCCCTTCACCGATCTGGTAGACGTGGTACACCCTCGAAATCTGACCTCGATCGTTCACGAGAATTATGGTGGGGTTCGCAAAACCGCTCCCCCGGCTCCAGTAATCGATATACTTCCCAGACACTGGAAATGGATCGAAGTCCTCGATCCAGGGCCAGGATATGTCCGTTCCCCACCACGACTCCGCAAGCAATCTTCCGTCTTTGGAGTAGGGGTTCTTCCTCACGTTTATGGTGACGATCTCGGCTTCTGAGTTCTCCTCTTTCAGCCTCTGGAGCTCTTCGACCTGAGCCTTGAGCGCCTCTTCACATTCGATGCAGAGGGGAGTTTCTATGTTGGTTATGTGGAGGATCAGAGCTTGCCCATCGAAATCCCCGAGTTCGATGGAATTTCCGTCCAGATCGATCGCTTCAAAGCTCGGGGCGGAAGTTGCGCCTCCCGCCGCGTCCGAGACGGCGAAGCAGGCTGGAAGAAGGCCGAGGACGACCAGAAGCGATGCGATCCCAAAAATCAGGGCGGTCTTGCTCACCAGGTTCAACGATCTCACCGGTCCCAGTTGGCAGAGTTATCGGCGTGGAGGGCGATGGCGTCGTTCAGATAAGATCTGATCCACCTCTCGCCGCTGTAGCCGACGCCGCTGTGCCAGCCGATTTCGACATCACCACTGGGCCCGGAAACCAGGGTCAAAACGACGGTCACGGGAACGAATATGCGATCTACACTGGGATCGCCGCTGGGATAGTAGATGTCAAGTCCCGCCCAGGTCTTCTCGTCGCCGCCGTCGGTCAAAAGATCTAAGTAGGCGACATCATCTCCAAGATCCCTCAGGACCTTTTTGATGTCGGCCTCCTGCCTAACGCAAGCAGGACAGTTGGTTTTGTGGATAAGCATCATCACCGGCTTCTCCTTCAGAAGATCGAGAGCCCAAGAGGGGTGATCTACGGCAGATCCCGCCTTTGAATGCTGATCTGGGTACGCGATCCACCACTCCTCGGGACCTGGCCCGATGGTATGTTCTGCGCCCTCCTCTGCAAAGGCGACGGGGCCCAGGACGCCGGCTGCCAGGATGAATGTCAAGGTCAGAGCTGCCAGGTTCCTCGCTTTAATCGATGACAAAATTTTACCAACTCCCACTTCTGGTCATACTATCATGAGATTTATCTTCTTTCCCCTTGTTTCTCACACCCGCTCGGGCGCCCACTGGACCTTGCCCTTTCGAAATCCTCGAAGGGGACAAATCCAAAGATCTGAATTTGTACGTCTTCCGGCTTGTCCGGAAATCAACCCACTCCAAAGGCGGAGGTAAGCCGAGTTCGTATATAACGCTGTCGCGTCTTCTGGGCTCGCCAGGCAGAATAAGGCCTTTAAGGCGTTTTACGTTCTTTCTCCGCCCTCTGGCGAGAGGGCTCGTTCCGATCTGGCTTGAACCCACAAAAGATCGAAGTACGTTGATCTGAAAATCTCGGGGAAATAGGTTGGAAAACTCACCGAAGAGGCCCTTTCGCTCAGAAGAAGGTGCCTATTTGAAGGGCTCATTTGGCGCGATGCGAAACCGTACAACGCTCGGCCTTCTGGAGCCTCGGAGAGCGCAAAGAAGGCAAGAATCAGAAACCTATCATTCCGGCTGGGGTCTGGAAAGGCCGACCGCATCAAAGATAAATAGAGAGATCTTAAAGCCAATCATCCTTGAGATGCCCCACCGTGAGGGGCTGAGAAGGGGGATGGGGGCGAAGACGACTGCGAGATGTGAAATCTGCGGCAGAGAATGCTAGATCCATCTTCGAGGCCGAAAATTCGGACGAAAGAAGATCGCGATCTGCAGGGGATGCTAGATCCTTGGTGCTGGACGATTCTCCCTCTCTCATGCGGGAAGTTCTGCTGCGGAAAGCGATGATCAAATGGACTGAGGATCACAATATCTTAAAGGAGGATATGCTAGATGCGAAATGATAGAAGGTTGTTATGGGGGCTTGGAGCGCTCCTGGTTATCGCGGTAGCCCTGACGGGCGGCGCTTACGCTGGCTGTAGCAGTTGTAGCGGTGGTGGAAGCGGAGGAACATGGTCGTCTGGTCTCGCCTTCATAGGCGCCTCTTTGGAAGGCACCTCCTCGATGGTGAAGACCTCAGGAAACGGGGCAGATCTGGCCGCAGAACCGAATCAGGCGTCATCCGTGATCACCGCCAGGGCGCTCTTCGAAGATCAAAAGGATGACCCGAAACGGGTGATGGCTTACGTCGGCGTTCCCGAGGGCGACCCCTATATCGAAGGATCGATACACCTGCCACTAGATCTGGTCTTCAACGAGGACGGTACCCTGAAGTCGCCAGCCGAGATTGCGGCTATCTTCGGAGCGGCCGGAATTTCTGAGAACGATCCTCTCGTCATATATGGAGACTATTTCTTGAACGGGTACGACACCTTCGCCTTCTGGGTCATGAAATACCTGGGCCACGAGGACGTCGTGCTCCTGGAGGGAACGAAGGGCGGCCGCGAAGCTGCCGGGCTGAAGTTCGTTTTGACCCCCACACCGAAGGCGCCTGAGACCTACAACTTCGATCCCAACCTAGAAATCTTCGCCGCCGCCGATCAGCTCGCGGGCTACCAGGTGGTGGACGCGAGAAGCCCGGCCGAGTATGCTGCAGGGCACCTGGACGGGGCGATCAACATCGACTATTCGAAGGTCATGGGCGCGAACGGCCTTGCCAGCGCGCAATCCCTGAGTCAGACGTTCAGCGGCCTGGATAAGAACCAGCCAGTGGTGGTCTGCTCCAGCAAGGGTGGTCTGGCATCGATAGTCGGGTACGCCCTCTATACGCAGGGGTACCAGGTCAGCCTCTGCATCTTGGAGAACCAGAGCTGAGACCTGACCGATTGGAACAAGAAGATAGATACTCGGGAAGATGGAGCGTCTCGGGGATCATAGTGCTGTGGCCCTGACCCCCTGCAGGGTCGGGACCACGTCTTCGTCTATTTCCGAAAAAAGAGCGATCCAGGTCGGCTTTGACCCTTCATTTCTTATCCAGAATCTTTATCAAATGGTAGCCGAAATCGGTCTTCACCGGGCCGACCACCTTTCCCTTATCTCCCTCGAAGGCGGCCCGCTCGAACTCGGGCACCATCTTGCCCTTGCCGAACCATTCGAGGTCGCCCTTGTTCTTTGCCGAGGGGCAGTCGGAGTACTTTCTAGCCATCTCCGCGAAGCTTTCGCCCTTGCCGATCTTGTCGAGGACCTCTTTTGCCTTCTTCTCGGTTTTTACGAGTATGTGGGCCGCATGGACCTGTTTCGTCATGGAAGGCTCGAAAGGTCGGGCGAGATAAAAAGGTTGTGCGGATTTGAACTTCAGCACCCGTCCATGCGGTAATGCTTTTTAGGGATCTTTATCTCGAACCTGGTGCCCTCCCCCTCCAGGCCGGTCTCCCTGATCGAAATCCCCGTGATCCCCAAAATCTCCCTCGCGAGAAAGAGGCCGTATCCTGTATTTCTCCCGAAAGCCTGCTCGAAGATCTGCTCTTTCAGAGGGGCAGCAACCCCAACCCCGTCGTCTTCAAAGAGCATCACCCCGAAATCATCGTGATCTCGAAACGATATCCTGATGTTGGCCGTCTTTTCGACGTGCCTGACCGAGTTCTCTATCAGGTTGAAGAAGACCTTTTCCATCAGCGGGTCGGCGAAGACCTCCAGCGGTCCCGTTTCGACCTTCAACCAGACACAGTCCAGGGGGACCGCTGATGCAGCCATTTCAGCCAACGTCTTCACTCGCTGCCACCGGGGGGCTTTCACACCCATCTCTTGGTAGTCCCAGGTGAAGGCGATCTGGCGTCGGGCCGATTCCGCCAGATCCAGGATGCTGGACGCGCATTTCTGCATTGGTGGATTCCAAAGGCACAATTTCGCCGAGGATCTGAGCATACCCCTCAATCGCCGAGATCCTGTTCAAAAGGTCGTGTCGTGTGACGCTTCCAAGGAGGTTCAGCTTTTTGTTCGTCTCCAGCAGAGCTTCCTGGAACTCTCGGTTATGTCCTGTCCCGACGACTGAAACTCGACGATCTCCCCCTCCTCGTCCAGGATCGCGCGATCCGTCCACTGTTGCCATCGTACCTCACCGTCCGGCAGGATCACCCGATGAACAGAGGTTGCAACGGGGCGATCTTTGGAAAGCGATGCCAAATGATCCCGCGCCTTTTGTCGGTCCTCTTCCGGTATCAGAGTGAAGAAGCTCTGACCAACGAGGTCCTCACAACTCTTTCCAAAGTAACGGCAGTAGGCGCCGTTGACGAAGGTGAGGGTTCCATCGGACAAAAAGCGACAGATCAGGTCGGTCTGCCCCTCCACCAGGGTTCTGTACATCTCCTCGCTCTTCTTCAGGGCCTCTTCCATCCGCTTCTGCTCAGTTACGTTCATGACCGAGACGACGTACTGCCTCGTCCTGGGAATGATGCTGGCCCTGAAAAGGCCGCGCTTTGTGTCGCCCCGTCTGTCGATCAGGTCAGCTTCATATTGAGCGGTCGTCGTCTTGAGCCTTCTTTGGCCCTTTCGGAAGAGCTCCCAGAGCTTTTCCCGATCCTCCTCGGCGACGAACTCGTCCCACCTCATCTTGCCCTCGATCTCTTGCGGAGAGCGTCCGAAAAGGGCCTCCGATTCGGAGTTTACCTTTGATACGAGGCCGTCCTCCTCCACGATCGCCATAGCCGTGCCGCTGTTCTCGAAGATGGCGCGGTAGTACTCCTCGCTCTTTTGGAGGGCCTATTCCGTCCGCTTTTGATCGGTGATGTCTATGCTGACGCCCAAGGCTGCCCGCATCTTTCCCTTTCCGTCAAAAAGGGGATAGGTCGAGAAGAGGGCGGGAAACTTCTCCCCGGATTTTCGTACCAGGGTCGTGGATCCTGAAAATCCCCGGTTTCCTTCCCTCATAAGCCGATGCATCTCGGGAAAGATGGCCACTTCGTCTGGGAGATGAAGCCGTGAGACCGTCTTTTCCACGACCTCTTCGCGTCTGTAGCCGAAGATCTTCTCGGCGCCCGGACTGAACTCCAGGACGAAGGGCTCAGGGTCCTGAGCGTCGGTTATGATGAATGATACGTTCTCTGCAGCCTCAAGGATGGCTCGAAGCTGCTCCTCGCCTTTCCTGAGTTCCTCCTCCGCCCGGAGGCGCACTATGGCGTTCCCGGTCATGGCGACTATCGTCTCTAGAGCGCTCCGCCTCGAGGGTGGGACCTCATCCAAAATGTGAGTTCCGACGCTGTAATAGCCTATCACCTCGCCCTCGCGGTGCTACCGGGACCACGGCCATGGCGCGCAGACCCTCCCGCTCTCGGGCCTCCTGGAGGGGCAGATCCCTATCCTGACATCGGATGTAGATCGGTCTCTTGGCCCTGGCCATGAGAGACGTATTTGGATTTCGCCTCCTCTGTGATATCGCATCGAAAGAACATGCTCAGTCAAACTGGCGGCGGCGCACCCCGCAGCAAGCTGCGGGGCATGCAAGGCGCCGCCGCCCTGTTAAGTCGATAGACCGCAAATGGTATAATTCTCAAGATGGTCGTATGTTCCCCAATCAATATCAATTACATCATCCACAGCTCGATTCAAACTGTTAAGTCGGTTATTTGTCCATCCCCGCAGCAAGCTGCGGGGTATTCGATAAAATAAGTTTTGTAATAGCCTCACCTTCTCGCTCCGCTCCTGGCGACGATCAGGTCTCTCGCCGCCGCATCCCGCTCGACTGATCGGCGGCAGCTCGGGCAGATCTCCATCCACGAAATGGCCGAGTTAGGCGCCTGGAGATCTTTCGGTAGGCGCTCTATGATGTACTTCATCTCCCCTTCGGTGGCGAAGGGCGTCCGACATCTTCGGCACCGGATCATCTCGAAGGATAGGGCGAAGCTCTCCTCCTCGGGCCTCTCGTCGGTGAGGACGATGGAGATGGCTCCCGTGGGGCACACCTCCGCCAGAGATTCGGCGATCCTCGCCTCAAACTCCTCGAAAGCCCTCGGAAACTTAATCGTCCGTTGTGGACCCTTATCTGAGAAGGAGAGTGCACAGGATATCTCGGGCCAGAGGCTGGAGCAGGCCCTGCAGCCGATGCACTTTCCCCCGTCAACGACCAGAAGCCTCAAAGTGCCGGGCTCGGTTGCTGTCATGCCCTATCCCTCCCGACGGCGGCCGCATAGGATTGAGCAATCCGTCTCGCCGCCCTCCTCCTCAGCTCTTTTGTTGCATCCTCCTGATCACCGTAAAGGAGGGCCTCCGTGGGACAGGTGAGGACGCAGGCCGGAACCTCCCTCTCGGGGCACAGGTCGCACTTGTGGACCATCGATGTGGAGTCCATATCGATGGCGCCGAAGGGGCAGACCAGAAGGCAAAGGCCGCAGCTGGTGCACTTTTCAGCCTCAAAGGAGACCGAGGACGCCCCTTTCGCGAGAGCACCGCTGGGACAGACGAGGGCGCATGGGGCGACCTCGCACTGGTGGCAGGAGACGGGAACCGACGCCCGGTACCTCACCGCCTCCACCGATATATTCGGCTCGCCATGCTCCCTCTCGCAGGCCACCTCGCAGGCGTGGCAGCAGATGCACCTTCCGAGATCTACGTAAATCTCCAATCTATCAGACCCCCTTCATCTTTCCGATGCGACAGGCAGCGACTTTGAACTCTGGTATCCTCGCCTCCGGGTCGATGACGTCGGAGGTTAGCTGGTTTGTCTCCGGGAAGTGGAAGGGCATGAAGAGGACGCCCTTCTCCTGCCGGGTTGTGACGCGAGCTCTCGCCCAGGCCCTGCCCCGGCGGGTGTTCACCTCCACCAGGTCTCCATCGATGATGCTCCAACGGTCCGCGTCGTCGGGGTTCACCTCGACGAAGAGCTCCGGAGACCTCCTCATCAGGGAGAAGCTCCGCCGGGTCATGGACCCCGCGTTGTAGTGGAGGACCACCCGCCCGGTGGTGAGGAGGAGCGGGTAGTCGAGGCTGCTCTCCTCGGCTGGGGGCAGGTAATCGACGGGAACGATCCTGGCCCTGCCTTTGGGGGCGGTGAACTCCTCCTGGTGAAGGATGGGAGTTCCCGGATGTTCCGGATATGGACACGGCCAGATGACACCGCCCCGGGCCTCTGCCCTTTCCCGGGAGATGCCCGCGTAGCTTGGAACTACCCGGCCTATCTCGGCCAGGACCTCCTCGGGACCCGCGTAATCGAAGTCCAGGCCCAGGCGGCTTGCCACCTCCAGGATCGTCCAGAGATCGGATCTAGCCTCACCCGGCGGATCGAGGGCCCGAGAGACCCACTGGACCCGGCGCTCAGAAGAGGTGAACGTCCCTTCCTTCTCGGCCCAGGCCGCCGCCGGAAGGACCACGTCCGCCATCTCGGCGGTGTCGGTCATGAATATGTCCTGGACCACCATGAAGTCCAGGTTTTCCAGCTCTCGTCTGCCCCGGGACGAGCTGGAATCGGAGTTGATCACGTCCTCGCCCATAACGTAGAGGAACCGCAGGTCCCCGTCTCCCGCAGCCACCGGCATCGTCTCGGCGGTCATCCCCATCCCCACGGGAAGGGTGCCCGCACCCCAGGCCTCCTCGATGAAGTGAATCGCCTCGATGTCGTTGACGGACCTGGACCCGGGATAGAAGTCTGCGAGGACGCCCATGTCGCAGGCCCCCTGGACGTTGTTCTGGCCCCTGAGAGGATAGAGCCCTGCGCCGGACCTTCCCAGCTGGCCGCAGATCAGGGCGAGATCGGCGCAGGCTGCAACGTTGTTTGTGCCGTGAGAGTGCTGGGTTATCCCCATGGAGTAGACTATGACCGAGGAGGGGGATTTGGCGTAGCTTCTAGCAGCCCTGACTATGGCGCCGGGGGAGACTCCCGTCGTCTCGGCGACCGTCTCCGGGGTGTACTCCTTCACCTTCTCCAACAGATCTTCAAATCCGACGGTCCTTCCATCGATGAACTTCCGGTTCTCAAGCCCCTCCTCGACGATGACGTTCATCATCCCGTTCAGAAGGGCGACGTCGGTTCCCAGGTTGATCTGGAGGTGCAGGTCAGCAAGCCACGTTGTGGGGGTGAGCCTGGGGTCGGCGACAATGACAAAAGCGCCCCGGTCCTTTGCCCTCAGGACCCATCTCGCAACGATCGGGTGGTTTTCGGCGAAGTTCGACCCGATCACGAAGATGCAGTCGGAGTTGGCCAGGTCCGAGATCGGGTTTGTCATGCAGGCGGAGCCGAAAGCCCTGTTCAGGGCCGGGATCGTCGGCGAGTGGCACCTTCTCGCGCAGCAGTCCACGTTCTTTGAGCCGAGCATCCGGGCCATCTTCTGGAATATGTAGTTCTCCTCGTTGGTGCACTTGGCAGAACCCAAAAACCCGAGTGCATCGGGGCCGTGGTCCCGTACCGTCTTTTTGATCTCCTCGGCGACCTTTGCCAGGACCTCCTCCCAGGATATCCTGACCCAGCCGCCTTCAGTCCTCCTGAGAGGATAACGAAGCCGATCAGGGTGGTTCAGGATCTCCAGGGCCGCGTTTCCCTTGGGGCACAGAGACCCCTGGTTTGTGGGATGATCGAGCATGTACTCGATCCCAGGCTCGTCCTCTCCCAGCTTGATGTAAAATCCGCAACCCAGGGCGCAGTAAGGGCAGACCGTGGGCACCAAACTTTCGTCGACCATCTGGACAGTCACCTCCGTTCTATCCCGAAAAAGAACGCGGGGAGCCTCTGCCTCTCACCGGCTCCCGCCAGCGGTGATTCCCCTCGCCATCTTCAGGGCGGACTCGACCCGTTTCGACTCCGAGAACGCCTCCACCTCTTTGTACACAAGAGCTCCCGTGGGGCAGGCGGCGGCGCAGGCCGGAACCTCCAGGTCCGGGCACCGGTCGCATTTTATGGCGATCCTCTCCTCCTTGTTTCTGCCGATCATGCCGTAGTTGCAAACGGACGCACAGGTCCAGCAGCCGATGCAGGCCTCTGGGTTGTGGGTCACAACCCTGCTGATCTCGTCCTGGCTGAGGGCTCCGGTGGCGCAGACCGAGACGCAGGGCGCGTCCTCGCAGTGGCGGCATACCATGGGAACGGAGATCGAGTACTCAGGAGCGAACTCGACGTAGACCCTCTTTCTCGGAACCGGCTTTTCGGCCACGGCCCCAAAGAGGCTCTTAGTCTGAGAGTGCTCGACGGCACAACTGATCTCACAGGAGCGGCACCCCATGCACCTTTCAGGCCTTACCAAGATCTCTTTCATATTATCTCAACTCCTGGGCAAAAGGGGATCGGGCCTAGGCCTTCAGCCCGAGCCCCTTCCTCTTCTCCTCGATGTGATTGATCATGAGGCTCGCAGCCTTGAAGGGATCCGGCTCCACGGCGAAGGTGGCGCCGACGACGTCCCCGACGCCCTTTGTAAGGAGGTTGGTCACCTCATCGCTTCCGAGAACAGGCGGCACCGTCCCCAGGACCGTATAGACCCCGGAGGCGATGACGTAAGCTCCGATGCTGACCGCCTTTTCGCTCATCCATTCGGGGGCGGCACCCGCGGCCGGAAGGTCGCTGATGTCGACCCCCAGATGGTTTGCAAGGGCCGCAGCCAGGACGAGGATCCTGCTGATGTCGACGCAGGAGCCCATGTGGAGGACCGGCGGGACCCCGAGGGACTCGCAGACGGCCCGAAGGCCGGACCCCGCCTCCTTTGCGGCCTCGGGCTTCAGGAGGCCAGCCTTGGCGCAGGCGATGGCGTTGCAGCCGGTGGTCACGACCAGAACGTCGTTTTTGATCAGCTCCCGGACGAGGTTGACGTGACCGTAGTCGTGCTGAATCTTCGGGTTGTTGCAGCCTACGACCGCACCAACGCCCTTGACGGCACCGGAGACTATGGCGTCGATCAGGGGCTGGGGCGTTCCGCCAAGGGCACCCAAAATCGCCTCGGCGCTGAAGCCCACCATGCATGCGCTCTTTCCTTTGGGTATGTTGACCCTGCCCGCGTCCCGGTTGGCGTAGTTCTCGACGGCGGTCTTGACGATCTCCTTTGCGGTCTCGCCAGCCTTCTCCTCGTGGTACTCCATCCGAACCGTGCCGGGGAAATCTGCCTTGGGGGAGGTCGAGATGAACTTGGTGTGGTAGCAGCTGGCCAGATTTCCAAGGGCCGGCATGATGCACTGAACGTCCACCACCATCGCCTCGATGGCTCCGGTGATCACGGCCAGCTCCTGCTGGAGGAAGTTACCTGCCGTCGGAACCCCGTGGCGCATAAGAACCTCGTTTCCTGTGCAGCACATGCCGGCGACGCTGATGCCCTTTGCGCCCATCTTCTTGGCGAGGTTGACCATCTCGGGGTCCTCGGCCGCGGCGACGATCATCTCCGAGAGGATCGGCTCGTGGCCGTGGACTATTATGTTCACCTCGTCCGCCTTGAGGACGCCGAGGTTCGACTCGGACATGATCGGAGTTGGGGTTCCGAAGAGGACGTCCTGGACGTCGGTGGCGATCATGGAGCCGCCCCAGCCGTCGGAGATGCTCGTTCTCAAGCCGTGGAGGAGGATGTGAACCGGATCGTTGTCGACGCCGATGTGAGTTCGGTGCATGCACTCGACTATCTCTCTATCGACGCCCCTCGGATCGATCCCGGCGTTCTCCCACACCTTCTGGCGCTTGGGAGGGGCTCTCCTGGTGAACGTGATCGGTCCGGTCTGCTTTCCAAACTCCGAGAGGAGGACGTTTGCAAGGTCGATGGCCACCTCCTCGGGGCTTCGATCTGCGGTGGAGATGTTGTACTCAGCAGCGAGAGCGTTCAGCTTCGCCTCGTCCTTGATCTGATAGCTTTGGGCTTTGCCCTCGGCCATCTGCTTGAAGGCCAGTACGGCGTCCCGAGCATGGTCGGAGTGGGCAGCCGCGCCAGCGGCGATCATCCGCAGGAGGTTTCGGGCGACGATGATGTCTGCGGTGGCCCCGCAGACCCCCTTGTCAGGTCCCTCGCCAAAGGGGTCGATCCGGCAGGGCCCCATGTTGCAGTTGCGGCAGCAGACTCCGAGCTGGCCAAAGCCGCACTGAGGCTGCTGTTTTTCTAAACGATCCCAGGCTGTCTCGATCCCCGCCCGGTCGGCCTCAAGGAGCATCGCCCGGGTGGCGGGATCGATGCTCCTTTCGTAAACGTTCTTCGCCATTCTAGTGACCTCACTCGCCTTTTGGATATTTCTAGTGGTATGACAACGCCTAGCATTAACCACTATTTAACTTTTGCCGCATTTTTATTTATTTTTATCGAATACCCCGCAGCTCTGCTGCGGGGATGAGCAAATAACCGACAAAGGATTGCTGTGTTCACATATTTTGGGACAATATTATGCAGTTGAATAATTCAATGTGTTTGGGTGGCCGTCCTACAAACCAGGACGACTAAGGCGGCGGCGCGAAGCATGCCCCACAGCTCTGCTGCGGGGTGCGCCGCCGCCAGTTTGACTGAGCATGTTCGATCTTACGAAGTTGTAGGGTAGAAGCCCCAGATCTTCGATCCGGGGCTCGTCTTTGCCGAAGGCAAAGACAAAATAGAACTCGGACGAGCGGCGCTACTTACTTCTCCCGAATCCTGCGCCGATCACGATCAGGATGAAGAGTACGAGAATGATCCCCATCAAGGGCGCTCCTGATATTGAGGGCATGCTGGTTTTCTCCAAGGCGTTTTCCATCACAAACCCCGAAACCTCGCCCTGAATGGACTCAGATTCGACGGGTTTTTCTGCGCTGGTCACACCCACCCCTGAGGAGCTGGTCTGGTTGGAGGTGCCGGACGCAGTTCGGTCCTGGGTGTAAGGGTGGCTGCTGGACTCGCCGCCCTTGCTCGTGCTGCTGGTGCTTGACTTCTCGGGCTCTGCGCCTGTAATTATGCCCTCCATGTAGCTTTTCAGCAGGGGATTTCCGCAGGTGTGGTGGCAGCAGGTTACGCCGTACTCTTCCACCGATTGCTCGTACTGCTCTGCAAGCTCCTGCTTCATCTCCTCGGTGGGATGCCAGTAATCCTTCCTCGCCGCCTCCAGCATCCTTGCGGTCATCGACTGGTACGCGTAGGGGTTGTTCTCGTCGAAGAACTCTTTGATTCTGAGATTGTACTTGTCATTCACGTAGACGTCGTAGACCCGGTCCCAGTCACCGTCAGATACCATCTCGGGCATTGTGACGTCCCAACCCCACAGGTACTCCACGAAGTGATCCATCTCCCGAGCGCCAGCGTAATCGTACTCCATCATGCCCTCTATCCATTTGGGGTTGAAATACCGGGCTCGAAGCTCAAGCCTGTAAGCTCCTTCCAGCGACTTCATCTCGACGTTGTCTACGCTCTGTAGGTCGGTTATGTACATCTCCGGGGTCTCGCCCCTGAGGTCCCTCACCGCCAACGCCATCGCTCCGAAGTACTGGAACATGTCGTCGTTATCCATGAGCCCGTAAAGGTTCGATGAGTCGCTGTGTACCGCCGCGTCCACCGTCTCCAGATTGAGGCGGAAAAGGTCTTCATTGGGCTCGCCCCAGAGCCCTCCTCCGTAAACGTAACCCTGACCCGAGATGTACCGATCGGCAACCTTGCTTTCGTTCTCCCAGGTGTGGCTGGCGTCCGCCACCTCGGCGATTCCGCCACCGCCGTAGGTGCCGGGCGCATCGATGAATATCCTCGACCGTGAGAGGAGATGGGCGGTCTCGTTGTCGTACCCCTCTTCCAGGAGCGAATTGCGTATCGCCTCTGATCTTGCCCGAACGCGATTCATCTCCGGGGGTTCGTCGAGTTCTGCCACCGTGCGTATCGCCTGGTCGAAGAGCTCTATGTGGTTGGGGAAAGTATCTCGGTAGAGGCCCGAGGGCGTCAGAACCACGTCGATCCTGGGCCTGCCAAGCTCCTCCAGAGGTATGACCTCGAAGTCCACGATCCGGCCCCAGCTTCTAACAGGCTTCACGCCAAGAAGTCCGTAGATCTGGGCCTCGAAGACGCCCTGGTGGCGCATCGTTTCAACGCTCCAAAGGACGCATCCCACCTTCTCTGGATACTCGCCGTGAGTCTCGTTGTACATCTCGATGAGCGTGTTGGCAAGTTCCATCCCCATCATTTCGGCCTCCTCGTTCGGGATCTTGCGCGGATCGAAGCTGTAGAAGTTGTTGCCTGTGGGAAGGGCGTCGGGCCGTCTTATGGGGTCGCCGCCGGGCTCAGAACGGATGGATTCACCCGAGAGCGCACGTAACGTGTTATCGATCTCCCTTGTGGAGAGGTCCAACCGTTCTGCGTAATCCGTGGCCAATTGGAGATCGGAGGCGACCTCGTCGCTCGACGCCCCGAGCACGGAGTTCTGCGCCGCCGTGATGTTGGTGCCGTTGATCAAGACCTCGAAGAGGAGCTCTTCAGCTTTGTCGCTGCTGTTAGTTGAAAATCCGGCATCTTCGCCTGCGATACTCTCCACGTGCTCGATGTAAGAGTTCCTGAGCATCGATCTGACCATCTCCACCTTGGCGGTGCCGTTTGGCGAAACACCGAAGACGTGCAGCCCGTAGGGGACGGTCTCATCTCTAAGATCGAGCAGATAGTCGTGCAGCTCGGTATCCAGGAAGTCGTCGAACTCAGCCTCGCTCATATCTGTCAGCTGGGACCTCGTGACGTTGAGGTCGAGATCTAGATCGAGGGACTCGTAAAGCTCAACGATGGATTTCCTGTACGACTGCTTGAGCGCGGGATCGGTCGCGCTTTCGTAAGATTCCATCTTGTCAGTGAGCGCGAGAAACTCGTCGTAAAGCCCCGACGGAACGATTGGGGGCGTGAGATGATCGATCATCACGGCGTTGCCCCTGCGCTTTGCCTGCGTCCCTTCGCCCACGTTATCCATGATGTAAGGATAGACGGCCGGCATGTCCTGGACCAGAAGCGGTGGATAGTCATAGCGTGAAAGTCCGACCTGCTTTCCTGGACGCCACTCCTGAGTTCCGTGAGTTCCGAAGTGGATGATGGCGTCGGCATCGAACTTGTCATCGAGCCACAGATAGAAGGCGAAGTACTGGTGGCCGACCGGAACCGAGGTGTTGTGGTACAGCGTCTCTTCGTTCATCTGACTTCCGATCATCGGCTGGGGTGCGAGCACCACGTTGCCGAACTTGATCAGCGGTATCACGAACTGGTCGTTATAGACCATACCTCCTTCACCCGGTGGCGCGCCCCACCACTCCTCGATCTCGACGCGAACGTCTTCTGGCACCTCTCCGTAAGTTCCGTTGTACCACTCCAGGTACTCGGCCACGGGCACAAGCTCAACATGCCCTGACTCCACCACCTTCTGGAGCTCTTCGGGAGCCCACGTGCCCACGTTGCGGCTGGCGATGAAGAGGTCTATGATCTCCTTGCCGGTGGTGGGAAGCTCATCCTCGCCAAGATAGTACCCGCTCTCGTTCATCCTCGATAGCAGAAGAGGTATGCTCTGGGAGATATCCAGGTAGCTGGCGCCGATGTTGTTTTTGCCGCCGCCGTGGTTGTAGTAGACGATCGCCACCCGTTTCTCCGAGTTGTTCGTGTTTTTGAGGCGGCCCCATGCCACTGCGCGGTCACAGAGCCACTCAATCTGATAATCCACCGGCTTGTAGTACATCTCTCCAGTGATCGGGTGCTCCGTTCTGCCCTCTGCCCAGATGTACTCGATTGTGCCATCAATCTCGGGTTGGACGATCTGGAAGGCGACGCTCTGAGGACTGAGCCCGTAGGCGCTGTTCTCCCATTCTTCAGGTGGATAATAGTAATCTGTAACGACCTTTATCACCGGGACGTTGAACGCCTCGATCTCGTCTTTGCCAGCCTCCGGATCGCCGTAGTACAGGTAGAACCCTTTGAACGAAAGAATCAGATCCACGAGGACGTCGCCCTCCTCATCGGTGAAGTAGCGAGCGTCGTTCTCTATGAAGTTGGAGTGCGCGGCGATCACGTTGACTCCACGCGATTCGAGCGCAGTTATGGCAGCGTCCTCCCAGCCTATGATGCCGACTGTGAGGTTGGATTGGTTGTAGACGTGTCCTTCGGTCCTGTTTGTGTACCATTCGAGATATTCGGTGGAGTTTTCAAAGACCTTTTTTGGGTACGTCTCGGGACGGTAGATGCCTTCGGTAGGCGTATCCACTTTTTGTGGGGGTTTGTACTCGACGTACAGGTCGTTGAAGGTCGCACCGGTCCAGCGTATCCAGTTGTTCATGTTCGCTTCGCTCGGGACGTTGTTGTTGAAGTAGCCGGATATTGGCAAATAGACGGGATCGGAAATGTTGACGTTGGATATGCCCCAAACATCCACCATATTCATGAACGTGGGGATGTGGACGCCTGCAGCCTCAGCCTCCCGCAGCCTCTCTTCAAGGACGTTCATTGTGGTGCCGCTGAGGTGAGCCACATATATCACGTCGCGGCCGGCGAAGTTCTCCTCAGAGGCCGCGGCCTCTTCTCCGTCATAGAACGTGACGTCGAAAAGATCCTGTATCAGGGACGTTTCATTGCAAACCTTTTCAACGGCATATTCGGTGGGGTCGAGGCTCATGACGAAGAGGATGCGGGTCTTGGGCTGCAAGATCTGAGGTTCTAGAACCTCAACATCTGACCAAAGGCCGAGGAACTCCTGCCCCATGAACCTGAGCATGTTCGCCATGTTGGCATCTTCGCCCTGTACCCAGTATCTCTCGATGTCGGTGTAGTTTGCCATGGAGAGGTCGACGTTGGGCGCGGTGACGTTGGAGGAGAGATTGTATCCGATGAACCTGATGTCAGCAAGCTTGGAGTCGTTTATGCTCGCACTCCAGCTATTCACCAGGGCCTCATCCTGGGACTCGATGAAGACGACCGCATAGTCCGAGAAGTTCATCTCGTTTGGCAGGGTGTCACTCCTGGTGAAAATGGTCACGTTCAACTCTTGTGTTATCGAGGGGTCCGAAGCTGCATTTTTTAGAGCGACCTCGTTAAAATCGGTTCCCAGGATGAACAAGAGTTCTCTTGTTTCTGTAAAATTCGAAACCCCGAACGAAGACGGCGAAGCGTCTGACGCATTCTCCGAATCGTTCAAGGCCCCCACCGTTCTCGGCGCAAAGGCGAGGCTCGTTTCAGGGCTTTCCGCCGTTAGGTCGTCCAACTCCGCCAGCGAGGGGAAGGGAGCGCCGACCAAAAGGGCAGCAAGCAACAATGACAGCAATGACAGATCCGTGATCCTCCAAGACATCAGCATCACCAGACAAGTGATTTTGAGTTCAAGTAAATTTACTTTATTTAAGCGTTTCGAGTATGGCATCAGTTGAAATTGCGGTTACGGATTCGGGGATGGTCGTGGTGAAGGATGCTTGGAGAACCTGCCGGCTTTTCGAGTCGATAGCTGGAAAATGGTATCGCCTACTGCTATTTGACGCTGTAATTAACAGTGGCGTCGGCGGATAGCATCCGTCGCTGCCTTCACAGAAGCAGGCCGACGGCAATTTGACTTTTGGGATCTGAACTCAATTCCGATTCACCGCGCCCGAAACTGACGAATTGAAGCGGCTTTCAGCTCTTGTGGCTCCCGTCGCATAGGGGCTTGTTCTCGGATCTCCCGCACCTGCAGAGGGCGAAGGGCCCCTCCTCGGCGATGGCGTCTCCGTCTTCACCTACGAGGGCGCATCTCCCCTTGACCAGAAGAGGTCCATCTTTCACCACCCTGATCTCCGCTGGCGTCGTCCGGCTCAGGTCCCCAGGGGCCTGAAGCTCGTCGTTCTTCTTGTAGGAGAGGGCCCCAGAGGGACATCTTTCGATGGCGTTCGTAATCTCCTCGGAGCTTGCGCCCTCCATATTTATCCAGGGGCTTTTATGGACATCGAAAACTCCGGGCAGGCATTTCACGCATTCCGCCGAATGTATGCATTTTTCTGGATCCCAGTAGACTGTGATCTCGTCGTTGGTGTATTGTTTCATGATCCCACACCACCAGAACCTTTCTCAGGTACTATATGGTACCAGATCTCACTAAAGCTTATCCTCCAATTCTCGTCTTCTCCGATTACGATCATATCCGAATCAAAATTCCAAATCATTACCTTCAATGGATCCTGGCCCTCACTTCGGAAGCGCTAACATAGTCCTTTTATAGTAATCATTTCCATTCAACCCCTTGATCGTTATGAAGGGAAGATATCTGGGAATATCGTGCCTGGCCCTGATCTTGGCCCTCCTCTGTTCTGCGGCGACGGCTGCAGATGACGAGGCCGGAGAAGGCCAGAAAGAGCTGCTTAGAATCTCGACGACCACCAGCCTCTACGACACCCTGCTCCTGGACGAGATGGAGGACATCTTCGAGGAGATGTACGACGTCGACGTCCGGACCGTCTCCGGCGGGACGGGGATCGCAATCGAGCGTGCTGAGAAGGGCGATGCCGACCTGATCCTAGTCCACGACGTGGTGAGGGAGAGAAAGTTCATCGAGGAGGGGTACGGCCTCTCGCGGACCTGCTTTGCCTACAACTACTTCATCATCGTCGGCCCTGAGGACGACCCCGCCGGGATCGCGGGGATGAACGCCTCTGAGGCGATGAAGACGATCATGGAGCAGGGCATCGAGAACCCCGATCTGGTCAAGTTCGTGTCCAGGGGCGACGACTCCGGAACCCACGCCCGGGAGAAGCTCCTCTGGGATAGAGCTGGCCTCGACTACGAAGAGGTCGCAACTTCGGACCACCCCTGGTACGTTGAAGCTGGCCAGGGGATGGGCCCGACCCTGCTGATGACAAACGAGATGGAAGGCTACACCCTCTGCGACACCTCCACCTTCGCCGCCTTCAGGAGCGACCTCTCCCTGGTGCCCCTGATCGAGAGCGATGACTTCCTCATCAACGTCTACGCGGCGATTCCGGTGAGCCCCGCCGCCTACCCCAACACAAACTGCGAGATGGCCAGAAACTTCATAAACTACCTGGTCTCCGATGAGGGCCAGGACCTGATCGCAGAGTACGGAACAGAGACTATCGGCAAGCCGCTCTTCAACCCCGCGAGAGGCAACTGCGATCTGATAGGATGCTCCGGGGACGAGTGCGCCCTGCCTCTGGCCGAGGACGCCTGCAGCCAGGCATCGGCGTAAGCGCAAGCTCCTGGATTCGGAATCCAGATCGGAGTCTAGCGAAATATTCGGGTGAAACCTTTGGATGAGATCGCGGCGGGGCTTGTAAAGGCGATCGAGCTGATACTGGCCCTCGACCCGACCGTCGTGGAGATAACCGCGAGGTCCCTTGCCATAGCCGTGACATCAACGGTCATCGCCGCCATCCTCACCGTCCCCCTCGGTGGCCTCATCCACTTCCACAATTTTAAGGGCAAAAGGGCTGTTGTGAACATAATCCAGACCCTCTACAGCCTGCCGACGGTCACCGTCGGCCTTCTCGTCTTTCTCCTCCTCTCAAGGTCCGGCCCCCTCGGAAGCCTCGGCCTTCTATTCACGCCCGGTGGGATGGTGATAGGCCAGACGATCCTCATCGCGCCGATCATGACGGGCCTGACAATCGCCGCTCTGAGCGGCGTAGGACACTCCGTCCGGGATTCAGCCGTATCCCTCGGCGCCACGAAAGTTCAGGCTATCTTCACCATCATGATGGAGGCTAGAGCCGCCATGCTGGCGGCGGTACTGCTGGGCTTTGGCCGGGCCCTCTCCGAGGTGGGGGTTGCGATGATGATCGGAGGAAACATCCGAGGTTACACAAGGGTGTTGACGACGGCGATCGCTCTTGAGACCTCTCGGGGCGATATCGAGTTCTCGATGGCTCTTGGGATAATCCTGGTCTCTATATCCCTGATCGTCAACCTTCTCGTCAACAGGGTCCAGGGGAACTGGTGGGTATGATAGAGGCGAGAGGCGTCTGGGCGAGGCGTGGCGGAGCCGAAATTCTGAAGGACGTGTTTCTGAAGGTTAGGAAAGGCGAGACCCTGGCGATCATCGGTCCCACCGGATCGGGAAAGACCACGCTTATTCGGATCCTCGACCTCCTCGACCCTCCCGACAAGGGTTGGGTCTTCTTCGACGGGTTCGACGTAACAGAAGACGAGAAGGCGAGGTTCGAGGCGAGGAGGAGGATGGCCATGGTCTTTCAGAAGCCCTCGATGTTCAACGTTTCCGTCGAGAAGAACGTCTCCTACGGCCTCAAAATAAGAGGCGTCTTTGGCCCCGCCATCCAGGATCGGGTGAGAGCCGCCCTCCGGGACGTGGGCCTTTCCGGGTACGAAAATAGAAGAGCTTTCAGCCTCTCGGGCGGCGAGGCCCAGAGGGTGGCCCTGGCGAGGGCCCTGGTCACAGAGCCCGAGCTTCTCCTCCTGGACGAGGCGACGGCGAACCTAGACCCCAGGACGGCGGAGACGATCGAGGATCTGATCCGAAAGGCCGGGGAGGATGGCCTCGCGGTGGTGATGGCAACCCACGACCTGGACCAGGCTCGGCGTCTCGCCGACAGGATCGGCGTTGTGATCGGAGGCGAGCTGGTCCAGCTGGGCGCGCCAGAAGAGGTATTCGAGAGCCCCAGGTCGGAGGAGGTGGCCCGATTCGTCCGGGCGAGGTCGGGCTGGTGATGCATATTCATTCCGACCCTGGCACTCCTTTTTTAACTTGAAGGCCATCTCATGCGAAAGCTTCGAACGGAGGTCACGCTTTAATGGCAAATAGAGAACACGTCCATGCTCTCAAGCAAGGCTCAGCAGTCTGGAACCGATGGCGAGTTGAAAATCCCCAGGTGAGGCCCGACTTCAAGGGTGCTGATCTCAGCGGAATGGATCTTGAAGGCGCAAACCTCCAGGGGGCGAACCTGATGGGCGCGGTCTTGAGGGGAACGGGACTTTCGGGCGTCGATCTGGGTCGAGCAAAGCTCGTCGGAGCCGACCTTCAGGGCGCGAATCTGGTCGGTGCAGACCTCAGCGAGGCCAAGTTCGAGGGCGCCATCCTTGAGGCGGCGGACCTCCGAGAAGCGAAGCTCGTCAGGTCCGAGCTGAAGGGCGCAAATCTGATATCTTTGCCTTTGGCCGGGTCGGACCTCTCCGAGGCGACCTTGACCGGTGCGGACCTCACCGGGTCCGACCTTCGGGGCGCGAAGATGAAGGGAGCGGATCTAAGGATGGCTAAGCTCATCGGATCGAACATTTCAGGAGCGGACCTCTCCGAGGCGAAGCTGGTCCGGGCAAAGCTCGTCAGGGCGAGCTTGAGGGGGGCCGAACTCGCCCGTGCCGATCTCAGCGGCGCAGACCTGGAAGGGGCAGACCTCGAAGGAGCGGACCTTTCCGGAGCCGACATCTCCCGGGCGAACTTGAGGTCCGCAAACCTGGAAGGTGCGATCCTCAACGGTGTTCGGAGGACGGAGATCGGCTTTTAGAGCAATAGATCGGAAGACTCGGATTCAATTCGGATGTTGAACTTTAAATAAGATCCATTTTAATGAGACGACGTGAAATTATGGGCGAGGAATATGCTATTCGAAGGATGCGCCGGGACGAGGTCGAGCTTGCGATCGACTGGGCTGCGGCGGAGGGGTGGAATCCAGGTCTAAACGACGCCGAATGTTTTTATTCGGCAGACCCGAACGGGTTCTTCATCGGCCTTTTAAACGATGAGCCAGTCGGATGCATATCGGCGGTGGCTTACGGCAAAACTTTTGGCTTTCTGGGCCTCTACATAGTGAGGCAAACGTTTCGGGGGCGCGGTTTTGGAATTGGGCTCTGGCACGAGGGGATGAATTATCTGTTGGGGAGGAACGTGGGCCTTGACGGCGTCGTTGAGCAGCAGGAGAACTACAAAAAGTCCGGGTTTCAACTTTTCCACCGTAGCGTTCGGTATCAGGGGATGAGAACCGGCGACGCGATGGCCGATCCCGGAATAGTTGAGCTGTCGGAGGTATCCTTCGATGACCTGAAGAGGTACGATGAACTCCACTTTCCTGATCAAAGAGATCGTTTCCTCAGAACGTGGGTTACCCAGCCTGGCTCCGTCGCCTTGGGTTTTGTCGGCGATGAAGGGCTCGCGGGCTACGGCCTTCTCCGTCCATGTCGCCTTGGATTCAAGATAGGGCCTCTATTTGCAGAAAATGAAAAAACCGCAGAATCGCTCTTTTCGGCGCTGGCAGGCGGTGCAGAAAAAGGCACCCCTGTATTTCTGGACGTTCCCGAACCCAATCTCGCGGCTTTAAAGCTCGCCAAGCGGCACAAGATGGTAAAGACCTTCGAAACCGCCCGGATGTACACCAAAGGCGATCCGGGACTGCCCATCCGGAACATCTTTGGGGTGACGACCTTTGAGCTGGGCTGAATTTGAGCCGGGCTGATACGGCGCGAGAATGGTGGGGGCCATACGGCCGCCGGGTATCGAACTGACGGAAAGATCTATATATTTCACAGTCCAACAAATAATACAGAGCATGAACTCAAAAAATCGGTTCCTATGGATGGTGGCGGCGATATTGGCCGTTGCGGTGGCAGGGGTCGTATACGTCACCAAGGACTTTATAACCACGATACTTTTGAGTTTCTTCTTCGCCTACGTTCTTCACCCCGTCTATTCGCGCCTTCTCGTCATTACCAAAAGAAAGCAGATCTCCGCCCTTCTCTCGTTATCGATAGTCTTTCTGGCCTTTTTGGTCTTTGTTCTGACCGTGATCAACGCCCTCGCCACTGAGGTCTTGAACCTGTCGTACACTCAGGATTCGATCAACGAGACGGCAGCCAGTTTCATAAATGAGACAGCAGGCAGCTTTTTCGACAGGACCACGGCCTTCGCCAGCGATCACGCGCCCCGGATGCTGGCGCCTTACATCGGCGGCGCCCTCGATGAGGCTGAGGAGCGGATCGGCACGATCCTCGAAGCTCCTGCAAGCTGGCTGATACCGGAGGTTCTGCCTAGGGTGACGGCGATCGTCACCGAGCTTGCCGACTGGGTTGCCAAACACCTGCCAATACTGATGGCCCAGTTCGGCGTTGCCATACTCCTCACCTACTATCTTCTCGTCGACGGGGCCCAGTCCGTGGAGGAGTTTCTCCGGCTTATGCCCGAGAAGGCGTTGATCCGCCGTTTCCTTGTCGAGCTGAACTCCATCTACAACAGCCTCTTCAACGTCTACCTGATAAACAGCCTTTTGACGGGCCTCATCGCCGCGGTCGGGTTCCTGTTGCTGGGGGTGCCCTACCCCTTCCTCTGGGGGATGGTAACGGCGGTCTTCGCCCTGATACCGATGATTGGAGCCGGAGCCGTTTACTTTCCCGTGGCCCTCTATTACCTGGTTGTCCAGGACTATACCAGAGTGGTGGCCGTGCTTCTCTTTGGGACTCTCTTTCTCAACGTCTTCCCAGAGAACATCATGCGCCCAACTCTCGCCAAGGCCGGGGCCGCGATCCATCCAGCCGTAACTCTTCTCGCCTTCGCAGCGCCCCTCTTCGTCATCGGGGTCATGGGCGTGATCGTGGGACCCGCCCTCTACGGCTTCGTCCTCGCAGCCTACAGGACTCGCCTCCACATCATGGAAGAAGAGGCGGGAGAGGTCGTGACCACATCCAAGGGGCCTAAGCCCTCGAAGACCAGCTCCGTCCTCTCCATCGACGGCCTTCGCCGTCTCGGCCGAAAGGCCAGAAGTTTCGTATCCTGGCTGACGAGGGGCTGGCTCTGAATTTTCGAAACTGGGTTTCGCCACCTTTAAGGCCTCCGCGCCCCATGTAATATTTCAAGACGGTGACGGACGAGATGACAAAGAGAGCTGAAGAGGGCGCTGAAATGGACGAAGGATCAGATGCATCGCCGAGCCACCTCACCGATAGACAGGTGGTGGTCCTGAGGCTGAGGCGAAAGGGCATGTCCCAGCAGGAGGTGGCAGAGCTTTTGGGGACTACCAGGTCCAACGTCAGCATCCTCGAGAAGAGGGCTCTTCAGAACGTTTCAAGGGCGAGGGCCACATTAAAAGAGTGGACCATGATCCAGGCCCCGGTATCTCTGACGGTTCCTGCCGGAACCGACGTCTTCGAGGTTCCCGCCCTGGTCTTTTTGGAGGCCGACAAGGCCGAGATCAAGCTCGACATCAGCTCTGTGGACATCGTGGTCCAGATCAAGAACAAAGCTCCAGAGGCCTTGAAGAAGAGGGTGATCCATCGGAACCTCGAAGTCGCCGTCACCGAGGACGGTCTCATCCTCGTTCAGGAGGCGGCACCGGAATAAATGCGATCTTTTATATTATGTCGTATCCAGATGTAATCTTAAGACACAATCTTCAGATGCGATCTCGTCTCGATCCTCCAGGAGTTTGATGAATTATGGCTCGGACGCTTTCTGAAAAGGACGTTGAAATACTGAAGAAGCTCGCCCCGGAGTGCGCGGACATAACCTGTGTAGGCTCCGGGTTTGATTTCCAGTCGATTCTACCGCCCGTCTCAAACCACTACGCTCTCGACGATGACGACTTCGAGGAGAGGCTGAAAAGGCTCGACATCTTCGAGCTTGGGTACCTCTCGGAAGTCATCCTCGACGGCTCCGAGAGCCTCGGTTGCATCCAGCCTGAGCACGCCGAGATTCTGGTCAGACTGCTGAAAGAGAGGGTCTCAGAAGACGTGGGCGAGAAGGTGAAGGTCCTCTACGAGGCTGAAGGGGTGTGCTATTACTGAGTTCTGATTTTGTGGTCGTATTCTGCACAGCGCCCCCGGACAGCCCGGGAAGGCTAGCAAGGCTCATCGTTGAGGAGAGGCTGGCAGCCTGCGTGAACATATCGCAGGTTCGGTCCACCTTTCTCTGGGAGGGAAAGGTCAACGAGGAGGCCGAGGATCTCCTCATCATAAAGACGGAAAAGCTGAAGGTGGAGAAACTCGCCGCCAGGATCCGGGAGGTCCACCCTTACGAGCTTCCCGAGATCATTGTCCTGCCGATAGTCGGTGGGGACGAGGGCTACCTGAAGTGGATATCCGAGTCGGTGAGAAACAGCTCAGGCTCCAAAAATCCTAACGCCGAAGACGTTTAAAGGGAGCGAAGGCGAAAAAAGGGCCGCCGGAATGATCACATCCGGCGCGGAGCCGTTTGCGTCAACTTTGCCGGCTGCTCCAGCCTCTCACGCCGATCTGAGAAGATCTGCCGCCTCCTCAAGCTCGTCATCGCTCTTCAGCTTTGCAAGCTGCGATGTTGCCTCCTGGAACCCCTCCAGGGCGTTGAAGAACCTGTCCAGAACGTCGCCGCCGTAAGTCGGAACCACGAAGATGTGGGTGTGGGGGATCCTCCGGCCTCTCGCGTATATCGCCACAAAGTCGGGGCTATAGGCCTTCATGATCTTCTGGGAGACGGCTCTTGCCACCCGAAAGAGGCTTTCGACCTCCTCTTCTGTCAGGTCATGCCACCAGGGCACGTGCCTTTTGGGTATGACGAGACAGTGGCCCTTTGAAAAAGGGTTTATGTCCAGTATCGCAAGAGATAGGTCGTCCTCATATATCCGGTGCGCCTTCGCCCTCCCGGCAACAATTTCGCAGAATACGCAGCTGCTCTTTTTTTTAGGGTCCAAGAAAACTCCTCCCAGCAAACGCAAATCGCCTTTGATAGATGGTTGGATATAAGTTTACGTCTCTGATATCCTTCGCCGAATTCGAGGATTATTTCATTCATCTATCTTTTTCGTATGTAACTATTCAGCCCAACCCGACCATAACGGTAGTGCACCAGCAGTGAGTTGATGTTATTATACTATTACGTCCTATCTCATTGTGGGTGTAGCAAGATGGGTCGAAGAGGTCCAAAACCTGGATTCAATGATGTTGCATGTTCTAACGAGGATT
>Ga0268285_1000337_pt1 | contig 28486 bp, 28 predicted proteins | sample saktaG_2_FD_190144 | JGI IMG/M metagenome (GOLD analysis project Ga0268285, IMG submission 190144) | Saline water microbial communities from Sakinaw Lake, British Columbia, Canada - sak_2013_06_06_120m | ecosystem: Environmental > Aquatic > Non-marine Saline and Alkaline > Saline ... | reverse complement strand
TTTATTTTCGAGTAAGGAGTTTCCCTGACTACGGCAAACTGTCTCACCAGAGTTTAGATGAGATGATATCCAGAGGCAGCCCTGAAGAAGGTGAGAAGGAATCCCCGTTAGATTTTGCCTTGTGGAAGGCAGCCAAGCCGGGGGAACCTTCGTGGTCAAGTCCCTGGGGTGAAGGCAGGCCGGGGTGGCATATAGAATGCAGCGCTATGGCATTGAGGTATCTGGGAGATAGCTTTGACATTCATGGTGGCGGGCAAGACCTTATTTTCCCTCACCATGAGAATGAGATAACCCAGGCGGAAAGCTTTACCGGCGTTGCTCCCTTTGCCAGGTATTGGTTACATAACGGGCTGCTGCAGATGGGCGAAGATAAGATGAGCAAGTCTCTGGGCAACTTGATAACTGTGAAAGAAGCTCTGAAACGCTGTAGTCCTGACGCTGTCCGGCTCTTTATCCTTGGTTCTCACTACCGCAGCCCGCTAACTTACAGTGAAGAGGCGCTGGAAGCAGCTGAGACTGGTATAGAAAGGCTGCGACAGGCAGTTAGAGACAGGGTGGAGACTGGCGGGAAAGCTGTTCTTGACAGCGAACCGTTTAAGCGCCGGTTTACCGAGAGCATGGATGATGATTTCAATGCTGCCCAGGCAATAGCCGTGCTTTTTGAATTAGCCAGAGAAATCAACCGGGCGCGGGAAGAAGAATTGGATGTGGCTGAGGCTCAGGATACTTTGGCTGAATTAGCCAGAATTTTGGGCTTTACTCTGGAGGAGCCGGCAAAATTGCCGCTTGACGCCGGGCCTTTCATCGAACTTTTAATCTCGGTTCGCAATGACCTGCGTCAGGCCAAAGAATGGCAGTTAGCTGATAAAATACGGAGTCAGCTTGTTGAATTAGGCATAACCCTCGAGGACACATCCAGTGGGACAGACTGGAAGCGCCATCGCTGAGATTCTACCCCTTTACCTTGGGTAGATTGGAGCATCAGCTCCAATCACGCCTAGAGCGGATGCTCTAGGCTACCCTTTATTTTCATCCTGCGTGGTGCCGGCTGCAATAGGCATGATTGATTCTGAGGAGATCCTTTAGCAATCCTGACTATCATTCTGAGCCACTCGCTATTGGCTAGCCTAATCTGCATTCTCGGTTAACTTCCTTTCAGTCTTACTTCAACGCCCACCTTGGTATCCAGGAAAACAGCAGCATTCCCGTTCTTAAGCGCTATTTCCAGATAACCGCTGCTGCCGATGATGGCTGCCAGCCCGCTTCCCTGGCTGTAAAAGTGGCTCAGGCCATGTATGTGCTGGTTGCTTATCTCTACTGTAATCTCCTCTCCTGGCAAGTCGCTATTCCTGACGTTGGTAATCAGGTTGCCGAAATTATCTATGTGGAGAATGCGGCCAAGCAAGTTTCCCTCAGTGTCATGATAGGGCCGCAGTATAGGAAAGGCATATAGACAGCTTATGCTCTCCCCAAACTTGTGTAAGGGCACGCCCAGGGAAAGATGGGCGGCGACTGGGGCGAAAATATCTCGTCCGTGGAAGGTAGTACTGACTGGCTGTCGCCAGAAATCGGGGTTGGTGATGGCAACAGCTTCGAGGTCTGCACCAAGTTTTCTGTGCTCGAGGTTAGGGTGGGTAGAGGTGGGTGGCCTGGCAGGTGTCGGGCATAGCTCATCTATTATATAGCTCAGGACACCGTTGTCTGGAGCCAGGAAAAGGGCTGAAGGCGTTTTTAAGATAATAGCTTTCCGCTGGCTGCCGACGCTCGGGTCGACTATAGCCAGATGGATTGTTCCTTCGGGGAAATAGTGATGAGCTGTACTGAGGATGAAGGCAGCCTGGAGGATATTCTGGGATTCAATGGAGTGACATACATCAACAATGGTTGCTCTTGGATTGATGGTGAGGATTACCCCTTTCATGGTGGCCACATAAGCATCGCTCGTGCCGAAGTCGGTGGTCAGGGTTATCACTGGAGCCATGTTAGCTTTTATTTGTAGCTAAGACTTGATCTTGGCAGCCCAGAAGGAAAGGATTATGAGCACGACAACTAAAGCGATAGTGAACCGCATGAGGGACTTTTCGACCCCTCGCCGCGTTCGGTAAACAGTATCGGCCTGGCCGAATATGCCTCCAAGTCCACCGCCGTGCACCTGCACCAGGATTACGGCGATTAAGGCTATAGCTACTAAAATCTGGGCCACCATGAGGTAAGTAGGCATTTTATTTTCCTCCGAGTTTATCTAGAAGTATTCTCTTTGCTATGCCGGGATTAGCTCGTCCCTTAGTGGCTTTCATCACCTGTCCAATAAGGAAAGCCAGGGCTTGTTGCTTCCCGTCCTGAAAGTCAGACACTGCCTGACTGTTGTCAGCTATTATTTGGGCTGCTATCTTCTCTATTTCTGAACTGTCGCTGATTTGGCTGAGCCCCTTCTCAGCAATAATGTCGCTTGCTGGCTTGCCGTTGAGGAACATATCTTCAAAGACTGTTTTAGCTGCCGGGCCGCTGAGAGTCCCCTCATCTATCAAGTCCAGCATCTCTACTAAATGCTTCGGGGTGACCCTGGTTTCTTCAATGCTGGCATTGGTAGTATTGAGCATTCGGCTGAAGTCCCCAAGCAGCCAGTTACTTACTGCCTTTGCCTTCTTATGAAGGTTGTTTTCGTTCGAGGTGCCTGTCATCAGCTTGATGCAGTCCTCGAAGTAGTCAGCCATCGCCTTGGAATCGACAAGCAAGTTGGCGTCATATGTGGGCAAACCATACTGGGACATAAAGCGGTCTCGCCTTACATCAGGCAGCTCGGGCAGGCGAGACCTGATTTCCTCTACCCAGGTCTTGTCGAAAACCAGTGGTGGTAAATCGGGCTCAGGAAAGTAGCGGTAGTCATGTGCATATTCCTTGCTCCTCTGGCTCACGGTCATCCCTCTTTCCTCTACCCAGCCTCGTGTCTCCTGGATGATTCTCCCGCCTTTTTCCAGCTCTTGCCGCTGGCGTTTGGCTTCATACTCTAAAGCCCGGTAGACAGCTTTGAAGCTGTTCATATTCTTAACTTCAACCTTGCCCAAATATTCGGTGGTGCCTTCGGGTCGAATACTGATGTTGGCATCGCACCTGAAGCTCCCCTCTTCCATATTGCATGTAGACACGCCTAAATACTGGAGAATAGTTCGCAGCTTCATCAGATATTGCCTGGCTTCTTCTGGCGAGCTGATATCTGGCTCGCCGACGATTTCCATCAAAGGTACTCCAGCCCGGTTGGCATCAACCAGGCTATAGGTTTCGCCTTCAGGCGTAGTGCAGTGGGTCAGTTTGGCGGTATCCTCCTCGAGGTGGACTCGGGTAATGTCGAGCTTCTTCTTTGTCCCGTCCATATCGATTGTTAGCCAGCCGTGCTGCCCCATCGGAGCGTCATACTGGGAAATCTGATACCCCTTCAGTAAGTCCGGGTAAGGATAGTTCTTGCGGTCGAACCTGGCATATTCGGCGATGGTGCAGTTAAGGGCTAAAGCCGTCATTACGGTATACTCTACTGCCTTTTCGTTAATCGTTGGCAGGACCCCGGGCATGGCCAGGCAAATAGGGCAGACATATGTATTAGGTGGAGCATTAGCATAATCAGCACTGCAAGAGCAAAACATCTTGCTCCTGGTCAATAGCTGGGCATGGACTTCCAGGCCGATAACAGTCTCGTATTCCACGACATCGGTTAGTATAGCAGCATAGCTGGGAAGAGGCAAACGACCCTCTAAGGTTTGGCGCTGCGTTTCTTGACTGCACAGTACTTTGCTGTGGCTCAAGTAATCCTCCAGGATGGTAAAGGACAAAGCTGGTTGGATTGGGCCAGTAGACACAGCACGAAATACAACACCCAACAAAATGACGGAATGTGTAGCGCTCATAGGTTGTTCTATTAATTGGTTGAAGTGAGCTTTAATGTGATGTAAGATATAACCACGTATGTGATACAACTTATTCAGGAGGCTGAGAAATAAACCGCCTGGAACGTGAACAATCTGTTCTGGAGCTACTTAAAGACCTCCGCGGGCTAGAACCTCTCAAACAGTTATTCTGGTCTGAGCTGAACTACGACCGTGTGAATCAGCCCCTCTCACGCCGCGGATGGAATCAAACTGCGGCTAATGCCCTCGCTGAAGACCCGGTTTTGTTTGCCGGCGGCGGGCAGAACAATGATTTCCATGTTGTTTACAGCCGTCTGCCTCAAGACCGATTGCTTTTGGGGCAGGAACGCCCCGTAGTCACCCAACTTCTCAGGGAACATCCCTATGCTCTATTCATCTTCTCCAATCAGCCACAAGACTACTGGCACTTTATCAACGTAAAGTACGATACTGAGACAGAAAAACGCCGTCTATTCCGCCGTATCAGTATCAGTCCAGAGGAACGCCTCCGCACCGCCGCAGAGCGCATCTCCATGCTGGATTTGCAATCCATCCAGCCGGATATGTTCGGTTTACAGCCACTTACTATTCAGTCCAAACATGACGAAGCTTTTGATGTTGAAGCGGTTACCAGGCAATTCTTTGACGAGTATAAGGCTATATACAGAATTCTTGAAAACGATTTGTGCGACCAGACAAACGACCGCTCGTGGGCGCATGATTATTCACTACAATTCCTAAACCGCTGCATGTTTATCTACTTCATTCAGCGCAAAGGCTGGCTGGGAAACGACCGTGATTTTCTGCCTTCCTTCTGGAAAAGCTACCAGCGCTCTGGACAGAGTCGAGACTCATTTGTGGACAACTGGCTGAAAGTGCTTTTCTTTGAAGCCTTCAACAACAAGTTCCATGGTGGCCATAACTATTTTCCAGCTGAAATTGAAGAGGCTCTATCTCTGGCGCCTTATCTCAACGGCGGTCTGTTCACCGAAAACAGGCTCGACCAGGAACATAAAGCGGCTATTTCTGACCGGCGCTTCGAGCAGGTCTTCAAGTTTCTGGAGCGCTACAATTTCACTATCGCTGAAGATAGCCCGCTGGATAAGGAAGTGGCGGTTGACCCGGAGATGATAGGTAAGGTTTATGAAAGCCTGGTCAATATTCAGGACGATGTGGATGCCCGCGGCGAAGCCGGCATCTACTATACGCCGCGAACGGAGATTGACCTCATGTGCCGTTTGGCACTTGTTGATCACCTATCTAACCACCTGGGCGAGGATAAGAAAAGCCTGCTCTATCAACTGGTCTTCGCCCTTGAAGTAGATGAGAAGGTCGAAGCAGACCACGTCGTTTCCAAAGAGAACCTCTGGCCTGCTCTCAATGAACACCTACAGGATATTACAGTTTTAGACCCTGCCTGCGGTTCAGGTTCTTTTCTGGTCGGTATGCTCAACATTCTCGATGACCTCCGGGAACGGGCTAACCGGCAGTTCGGCATAGCGGAAGCGTCCTATGAGCGTAAGAAACGGATTATTGGCCAATCACTTTACGGTGTGGATGTCATGGAGTGGGCCTGCCACGTCACTGAGCTGCGCCTCTGGCTGGCGCTGATTATTGATGCTGAATTTACACGGGAAGAACTGCATGTCCGGCGGGAGCCTCTACTGCCCTACTTCTCGTTCAAAATTCGCTGTGGAGACAGCCTGGTTCAGGAAGTCGGCGGGATAAACCTGGGGCGTATTGCTGCCTCGCAGGAGATACCACCTCCGTTGAAAGCTCGAATTACGACCCTGAAGGATGAAAAACTTAAGTTCTACAATAACGATAAAACAGGCAAATTTCATTCAGTGGAGGCTTTGAAGAATGAGGAAAAGCGGCTATTTTCAGATATTCTGGATGCCCGTCAGCACAGAATACAAGAGCGCATCAAGGCTCTACGGCGGAAGTTGGAAGGTCCTCAGACGTATCAGATAGACCTCGACGGCAAAGGGGCTCCGCGCCCCCATCAGATGGACCTGGAAGCGAACAAAAGCCGACAGGAAATTGAAGCCCTCACCATTGGATTATCACAGACTGAAGCATCAGAAAAAGCAATTAGCACCGCTAAAGAAGTGCCCTTTGTCTGGGATATCGCCTTTGTGGAAATCTTTGAGAGTGAGAAAGCGGGTTTTGGCATTGTCATGGGCAATCCACCGTATGTCCGCCAGGAGGCAATTGCCGACCCGCACCTACCGCGCGATAAGGTGACGGTAGAAAACAAGAGGGCATATAAAGATAAACTGGCGCGTTCGGTATACCAGGCATTCCCCCGCTTCTTCGGCTACAAGGCCGGCAGCAACACCGTGGCGCACAAGATTGATGCCAAGAGCGACCTGTATATCTATTTCTACCTGCACGGGCTTTCCCTGCTGAACGGCAAAGGCTCATTCTGTTTTATCACCTCCAACTCCTGGCTGGATGTAGGCTATGGGGCTGACCTGCAAGAGTTTTTGCTCAAGCATAGCCATGTCAAGCTGGTGCTGGATAACCAGGTGCGTCGCACCTTTGCCAACGCCGACGTCAACTCAATTATCGTGCTCTTTTCGGCGCCGGATGACCGCCATGAATGGGCGCTGGAAAAGACGGCGCGCTTTGTAATGTTTCGGGTACCGTTTGAGCATATTCTGTCACCGGTAATCTTTGATGAGATTGAGGAAGCAACCGAGCGTAAAGCGACCAAAGAATACCGCGTCTTCCCTATCCCGCAGGAAAAACTGTTGGAAGACGGCTGTGAATTGCCAGAGGAGGAGGAAGCGGCGAAAGCTTCAGGCCCCCTGATTAAAGTAGCCCGCTACATTGGCAACAAGTGGGGTGGCAAGTATTTGAGGGCACCGGACATCTACTGGACAATTTTGGAGAAAGGGAAAGGCAGACTGGTACGTCTGGGCGATGTTGCTGAGGTACGCCGTGGCTTTACTACAGGTGCAAATGAATTCTTTTATCTGGATGAGGAAAAGATACAGGAGTGGGGCATTGAGGAAGAGTTCTTGAAGCCAGTGATAAAAAGCCCTCGAGAATGTAAGCATATTTTAATCGACCCGAGTGACCTAAAGTATAAACTCTTTATGTGCCACAAGGATAAAAAAGAGCTTGAAGGAACGGCGGCTGTTGAATATATTAAATGGGGCGAATCGCGTAGATTCCATAAGCGGCCAACTTGTATAGGAAGACTCAGATGGTGGCAAAGCGGATTAGAGAATGCGAATAGCTTGTTCGTTAAAGAGGCTAACGACACGTCAGCCGTATTCTATAATCCAGAAAAATATCCGGTTGATTGTCGCCTTTATTGTGCTGATTTACCAAGTACCTTGTTTCTTTTTCTTAATTCCCCGATTGCCGCAATGATGTTCGAGATCTATAACCGAGCAGGATTGGGAGAAGGAGCAAGGAGTTTAATGGTATCCGACTATGCTGATGTACCTTGTTTATCCAGCCCTCATCTTGAAGAAGAAACAAGGAGAATCATTGAAGAAATATCTACATTACCTGCAAGAAAGCTAAGACTACCTGTAGGCGAAGAATGGCGTCATCTAGACCTTTTTATCTTTGAGGCTCTCAACCTCACCCACGGCGAGTGTGATGCAGTCTATGAAGCGGTAATTCAGCTAGTTGAGGCACGGCTGAAAAAGGCGGATAGTGTCTAATGGCAGGCTCATTAAGGGAAGATAAATAGCATGCCCAGAGGATTACCCAGGATAGTGAAAAGCCTGTTGGATAAAGCACGAGAAGCAGCGCTTCTTGCAGTGGAGACATATAACAGACCAGGCACTGTTTTTCGCTCAAGAGCATATATAGTACTCATGCATATTGCCTGGACATCTCTTTTTCTAGCGATTTTCCACAGGCAGGGGATAAAACCTTACTATCGTGATACAAAGAACCCGCGCCGCTTCGCGAGGATTGATGATGAACCTAAACCATGGGATCTCAGTGAATGCATTCTACAATATTGGAAAGGCTCTGACAACGCTGTAGCGCAGAACCTGCGGTTTTTCATTAGGTTGCGCAACAAGATTGAACACAGGCACCTACCAGAGTTAGACATTGAGATCTTCGGCGAATGTCAGGCGCTCCTTTTCAACTTCGAGGAGATGATGGAGAAGGAATTCGGAACAAAGTACGCTTTGAATGAAAGCCTTGCTATTTCCCTTCAGTTTTCACGCATGAGACAGGCTGAGAGAGACAAATCAATAAGGCAGTTGATGAAACCCCTTGCAGATGATGTTACCAGCTTCATACAGAGGTTCCGCAGCGCACTGAGCGACAACATTGCTGGAGACATGGCCTATAGCTATAAGGTTTTTCTGCTTCCCAACGTAGGTGGCCATCCTTCACGTGATTCGCTTGCTGTTGAATTCATAGCCTATGACCCAAATGATTCAGAACAGTTGGGAATGTACGAAAAAATGACGGCTCTTGTGAAGGAGAAACACATTCCCGTTGCGAACCTCGACAAGTTTAAGCCGTCTGTTGTAGCTGAACAAGTAAGAGAAGCGTTAGGATTAAACAAGGAAGAGTTTAATGCAGGTCATCATATTAAGTGCTGGCGTTATTATAATGTGAGACCCTCAGGAGGGAGTAACAATCCTGCACAGTGTAGAACTGAGTTCTGCCAGTATGATGAAGCTCATGAAGACTACGTTTACACAAAGAAGTGGGTCGAATTCCTTATCGCTGAACTCCAGGATGATGAGAAATTCCGCACCATTCTTGGTAAGTAGGACATCTTGATACTGAACATGCTTGTGGTGGTAGAGTCTAATGAGTTGGTGAGGAATCGGCTGGCAAAGGTGAGATCCATATAAAAGGAGTTTGACTGAAATGAACGATGAAATGGAAACAGTACCTTTCAGAATAGTCTTACAAGGGGATGCAGTCAAGGAACCTCCGGTAGAAAGCATTGCCAGCTTGCTGAGGCATTTAGTTTACTTGCATGACAGGCTAGTTATTTTGGTTTCACCGAAATATCGCTCTGCTGCCTGGAGCTCCCACTTCTTTTATAGAACTGGAAGGCCGCCTTTGAAAAATGACGAACTTCTGAAGGTTTACTATTTAAAACAGGAATCCCCGATCGAGATAGGGATAATAATCTCAGCGGCATTAGCTTCACCTCTGGCTGCAAAAGCCTTTGTCGAACTGTTGAAAATGATACGGGACAGGAACTTGGACAGGGAATACAAAGTGCTTCGAAATGAGAAGCTACAATTAGAAAATGAACTGCTACGATTAGAAACAGAACGTCTAATGAGAGATCTAGAAATTGAGAACGAATATCTTCTCAAACAAGGAAGAGATGATAAAAGAGAACGACCCTCTGATATTGTTGCTAAAGATGTGCTCAGAATTGCAAAGGATGATATAAAAATTAAGGAAGTCAAAGTCACAGAGACTACTCGGCGGTCGAGATAGAAGAGTCAAAGGAATACGGTAGTATATTGACTTTAAGATATCATGCAGTATAATATACTGCAATAGCAGTAAATAAAACTGCATTTATATAATGTGATGTTAGCGACACTTTTAGGGTCAAAGCTCAGGGCAAAGGTGCTGGGGTGGCTCTTCTCCCACCCTGACGAGCGCTATTTCGTACGGCAGCTCACAGCGTTGCTCAAGGAGGACTCCACCAACATCAGCCGGGAGCTGGCACGCCTTGAGAAAATGGGTATCCTGATTTCTACGCAAGTGGGACGGCAGAAGCATTACCAGGCCAACAAGAAATGCGCTATATTTGAAGAATTATGCGGACTGGCTGTGAAAACCACGGGCTTGGCCGATGTGCTCCGCGAAGCGCTGGCTCCAATATCAGATCAGCTTGCCAGCGCCTTCGTTTACGGAAGCGTGGCAGGCGGCGAGGCTACCGCATTGAGTGATGTCGACTTGCTGGTTGTGGGTAATCTAGATGAAATGGCGCTTCACCGGGCGCTTTCCCAGGCAGAAAACAGATTAGGCAGGCCGGTCAGCTATACACTCATGAGCCAGCTTGAATTCGATAAACGACGAAGCGAGAAAGGTGGTTTCCTGGCCCGTGTGCTGTCAGGGCCGAAGCTCATGATTCTGGGTTCTATAGATGAAATATGATGAACTGTTGAACTCGCGGCGAATCCGTAAGGAAAAGGCATCGCGCGTCGAAATAGAGCATGCTCTTGACCGTGCGGAGCGAGACTTGAAAACGGCGCAAACGCTCATAGACCGGGACCGTGATTGGAGCTTTGCTGTGGCCTATGATGCGGTGTTACAGGCTTCTAGAGCCTACATGTTTGCCCAGGGGTTTCGGCCGGCCAGCAATGAAAGCCACAAGAACACATTTGCCTTTATGCGTCTGGCAATGGGCAAGGACTATGAAGAGCTGATGGCTTACTTCGACCGGATGCGTAACAAGCGCAACCAGGCCCTTTATGAGATAGCCGGGCTTATCACCGAGACCGAAGCCCGCAATATCCTCGAAAAAGCGGAAAGCTTTGTGGCAATGATACGTGAGGAACTGAAGAGGGCGACCGATGCCGACGCATGACATCATAGACAACCGAAAGCAGATACTGGTTGACCATATCAACCGTATCTTGAGTTCCACGGAAGCGGCACGCTTTGCTGTCGGCTATTTCTTCCTTTCTGGTTTTACTAGCATTGCCGACAAACTAGGCGGTGTAAAAGAGCTGCGCCTGCTCATTGGTAATACTACTAACCAGGAGACATTGGAGCAACTGGCCGAGGGTTGCCGACGGCTGGAACTGGTCAAGGACGCCGCCGAGGCACAGGCTTACCCCAAGAGGGCTGAAGCTAAACAAATGGCTGTGGAAACCGCAGGGAACATCCGCAGCAGCATGGAGCTTATGGACCAGACCGATGAGGGGGAAAGTCTGGTCAGAGAGATGGTGCGGATGATAGAAGACAAACGACTAAAGGTGCGCGTCTATACCAAGGGCCGCCTGCATGCCAAAGCCTATATCTTTGACTACGGCATCCTATTCGACGAGGCTGGCAAGCCAGTTGAACGCCATGAGAAGGGAATCGCCATCGTCGGTTCCTCCAATCTGACCCTGTCCGGCGTCACCCACAACACAGAGCTAAATGTGGTGGTGCAGGGCAATGACAACCATGCTGAACTGGTGCGCTGGTTTGACGAGCTCTGGAATGAGTCCCCGGACTTTGACGAAGCTCTGATGCAGGAGATGAAGCAGTCCTGGGCATTGGCTTTGGTTCGCCCTTATGATATTTACATGAAGTCCATTTATGCCCTGGTGAAAGATCGTCTTGAAGGCGAAGATGACAAGGATATCTTGTTCGACAGTGAGATTACACGCCAGTTAGCCGATTTTCAGAAAACAGCGGTACGGCAGGCGATACAGATTATTAGAGATTATGGTGGCGCTTTTATCGCTGATGTCGTCGGCTTGGGGAAATCCTATATCGGTGCCGCAGTGGTTAAGCACTTCGAGCGTACCGACCATTCACGGCCACTGATAATCTGTCCGGCGACGCTGGTGGAGATGTGGGAAAGATACAACGAGGTTTATGAGCTTAACGCCCGGGTGCTTTCTATGGGCTATTTGCGTGAAGATGATGAAAGCGCTGTCAATTTTCTACTCAAAGACACCAAATTCCGCGACCGTGATTTTATACTCATAGACGAAAGCCACAACTTCCGCTATCCGGATACTCAGCGCTATAAAGTAGTGCAACAGTTTCTCTCTACGGGAAGGCGTTGTTGTTTTTTGACGGCCACGCCGCGCAACAAGAGCGCCTGGGATGTGTATTATCAGATTAAGCTCTTCCACCAGGAGGATAAAACTGACCTGCCGGTAGACCCGCCGGACCTAAAGCAGTATTTTAAGCTAATTGAGAAGGGCGATAAGAAACTCCCTGATTTGCTTTCTAATGTGCTTATACGCCGGACTCGCAATCATATTCTGCGCTGGTATGGCTTTGATGCCGACACTCATCAACCTGTAGACCCATCAAGATTCAGGGAGTATATGGATGGTCAACGGCGTGCTTATGTAATTGTCGGCGCTAAGCACCAGTTCTTCCCCAAGCGTGAGCTGGGGACTATCGAATATAGCATTGAGGATACATATCAGGGATTATATCAAGAACTCAGGAGCTATCTGGGAAAAACGAGAAAAGGCTATTCTATCGAGCCTGTACCAGGCGAACTTTCCTACGCTCGTTATGGGCTATACCATTTTGTGACCAAAGACAAGCAACGGCGTGAGCCATATGCCAGCTTACACCGGGCCGGTGTGAACCTGCGTGGGCTTGCCCGTATATTACTATTCAAGCGTTTTGAATCTAGCGTGTATGCTTTCCGAGAGACCATTAAGAGATTAATCAAAGTCCACCAACGATTCCTGGAAGCCCTGTCGAAGGGTATCATTCCCGCTGGTGATAAGGCCGAGGACATCCTATATGAACCGAACCAGGCTGAAGAGCAGGACTTTATGGACGCTTTGCGGCAGGCATCCGGGCGCTATAATGCCGCTGATTTTGACATCGACCGTTTACGTCGACACATTGAGCACGATATTGAACTGCTCAAGAAAATGCTGGAACTGGTTGCGCCTATCACGCCTGAAAAAGACGCAAAACTACAGAAACTCAAGGAGGAACTAACGAAGAAACCGCTAAAAGAAGGCAAACGGTTGATATTCACTCAATATGCAGATACTGCGCGTTATCTGTTTGATAATTTGAATCCTCAAGGCAAGCAGGCGGACATCGAGGTCATCTTCAGTGGAGATAAGAGTAAAGTTAAGGTAGTAGGCAGATTTGCGCCCAAAGCGAATCCGGAATACCATTTTGCGCCGGGCGAATGTGAGCTAATGACTGTAATTGCCACCGATGTTCTGGCGGAAGGTTTAAACCTCCAGGACGGTGATAAGATTGTCAACTATGACTTGCACTGGAATCCAGTACGGCTTATCCAGCGTTTCGGACGTATTGACCGTATTGGGTCCGAGTTTGATATTATTTATGGCTTTAACTTCTTGCCGGAGACTGGCATTGAGAAAAATCTGGGGCTAAGAGAGAAACTACATAATCGCATTCAGGAGATTCACGATACCATCGGAGAAGATTCTGCCATTCTTGACCGCACCGAAATGCTCAACGAGGATGCGATGTATGCTATCTATGAGAAGCAAGGTAGACAGTTAAGTCTTTTCGATGATGAGGAGAGCGAGCTTCTTGATATTAATGAGGCTGAGGAAATGCTGCGACAACTCAGGAGAGATAGCCCTAACGAGTATGAGCGAATTTCCAACCTGAGAGACGGCATCCGCACCGTTAAGCCTTCATCCACGAAGGGTAATTATGTCTTTTGTCAGGCTGGGCGCTATCAACAGTTATTCCTCCTGGATGAAAATGGTGAAGTGGTAACCAGGGACATTCCTCGTATATTAGGTACCATTAAATGTAGCCCAGATTTGGAAGGGCTTTCGTTGCCGAAAGGTTACAATGCGGTTGTTATGAGAATAAAGCGTCAGTTTGCTGAGGAAGTCAAACATCGCCAGGCCGAACGACAGTTTTCACCTTCCTTAACTCAGGGGCAACGCTACGTTTTAAGAGAATTGCGTGTCCTATTCAACACCACCGAGGACGATGACTTAAAAGTCCAGATCAATATTTTGGAGACTGCCTTCCGTGGAACGATGACCAGAGTTCTAGCTCAAGAACTGAACCGAATCCGTCGCAATGGAATTACAGGGCAAGCACTTGTGAAGAATCTGAGCGAGCTCTACTACCAGCACAACATGCGCGATTGGATTAACCGCAGAGGTCTTCCAATTGAAGAGCAGCCGGTCCCAATCATTGTTTGTAGTGAAGGTCTTGGGTGAATCACAATTGGTTGACCATAGTCTTGCTACTATCTCGTAAGTGATATCTGAACTCCACCCGCTAACCAACAAACTAGCGTTTTGTGCAGTACAATGACGGGCGGAGAGAGCACTGTTCAGAACGTGTATGTGTTGAGGGCTAATCTCAGCTAACGGCATTCTGGATAAGCTCAATGCGGGTGGCTTTGCCTTTCTGGTTTAGCTCTATGCCGACGAAATCTATGCGCCAGTTATCGGGCAGGTCTTTATGCCCGCTCATGTAGGCAAGGGCTGAGGCGATGAGTTTTTCCTTCTTGGCGGTTGTTACCGATTCTTCGGGGCTGCCAGCTACATCTCAAGACTCAATGCCGCACAACCTTTTTGCCGCGTTCTTCATCCTATCCATATTAACCCGCCTGCCAATCATGATTTTCTGAGCCATTGGCGACCCCGCGCCATGCATAGATTCGGTTAGATAACATACTGCTCCCAAGCCAACCGTAAGATTCTCTATCAGCCGGACTATGCGGATACGGTTTTCTACTGGAATACCGTTGACACCTTTCAGGTATTTGGCAACGTACTCGCCTACTCTAGGATGTCTGAGGTCTTTTTCGGAAGGCATTGTTACTACTACACCGCCGGCAACTTCTTGGGCAAGCCTGGCTATTTCGTAAGGAAACCTGGTGACATTCAGCTTAGACACGTTGGCAAATAGAGTGTTGACAAAATAAGTTCCACAAGGCTCCTGATGACCTTCATAGGCACAGGAAAGACTGCAAGAAATCATGGTCTCGTTGAGTTGAATCATCTCAATGATTTTATCCCGAATATGAGAAGCTTTTGAGGTGCCTTGATACTCAGCAATCAACTGGGTAGCACCAATCAGAACATCGCCAATTCCTGACTTGCAGGCATAACTCTGTCGGTGATAAGAAGCGAACCTCTCCACTAAATCGGAGGCAAAATCCCATTCCTTATACATGAATACCCGTTCCCAGGGAACAAACACATCATCAAAAATAACCATGCACTCCTGCCCCCCGTAGTGGATATTACCCACATCCATATTGGGGCTGTCGACCTTTCGAGTGTCGCAAGGCTGCCTGCCATAGACGTAGATAATTCCTTCAGTATCAGCCGGCAGGGCGAAAGAGATGGCATACTCCTTATCCTCCTCTCGCATAGCCCTTGTTGGCATAGCGATGATTTCATGTGAGTTAACAGCGCCTGTCTGGTGTATCTTACAGCCACGAACTACGATGCCATCTCTGGTCTCTTTGACTAGATGGAGATATTGATCCGGGTCGGTCTGATCGGCTGGACGGAGGCTTCTGTCTCCTTTTGGGTCTGTCATAGCGCCAGTACAAACCAGGTCATTTTCCTGCACATATTTCAGAAACTTCAAGAAGCGTTTGTTATATTCGGTTCCATACTTCTGGTCAATGTCATAAGTTACTATTGATAGAGCATTCAAGGTATCCATACCAGCGCAACGCTGAAAGCAAGAGCCAGTATAGGCTCCCAATAGCCTCCCCATTTTTGATTTGTTCACCAGGTCTTCGATGCTCTGGTGAATGTGGCAAAAGCGGTTTATCTTTTTTCCCGTAAGGTGAGAGGTCGCTGTCATGGCCTTCTCTAGTTCTGGTTTCTCAGCGAGCTCGTAGGTTGCAGCTACGCAGTTCATTGTAGGTTTAATGATAGGGTTATCTACGAGGTCGGTGACCTGCTCTCCAAACATATACAACTCAAAATTCATTTTCCTCATACTTTCAATGTATTCCGCCTTCGTTTTCATATGATGCCTCCTGACAATTAAGATGCTAGTCCTGCTTCAGGTGTTCCCCCTCTGGCTTAGATAGAGTCACTTGGAAGAGCAGAAAGTATTATAACGCCAGCCAAGAAACTTGTCTATCCATTGGGCGGCGAAGGTCGTGGTTCAAATCACTGTCTGCCCTAAGAGAGTATCGAAAACAGGTAAGTGTCCTAACCAACGGCATTTTGGATAAGCTCAATGCGGGTGGCTTTGCCTTTCTGGTCAAGCTCTATGCCGACGAAATCTATGTGCCAGTTATCGGGCAGGTTTTTGTGACCGCTCACAATTTATTCTATTAATGGCCACAAAAGCAGCCGTAAAAAGATGTTTTCAGCATACTTGGTCAAAACCGGGTTGACAAGATGTAACGCTTTTGTTACAATATGTCCAGTATTATTTAATTAGATGTAACAAAAGGAGGAGAGATGGATAACAAGACTATCGGTAAGCGCTTGCAGTCCATTAGAGAATCTACTGGCTTCACTCAGGAGCAAGTTGCAAAGTATCTAGGAACCAAAAGAGAAATCATTTCCTACATTGAGACTGGAGCCAGGCCAGTAAACACATTGATGTTACGAAGACTTGCAGATCTGTATGGATACAAATTCTCATATTTCGTGGATGAGTCTGTGAAGGAGGAGGGGCCTCAGGTGGCTATGGCCTTCAGGGTTTCAGATTTGAGCGACAGGGACCTCCCGATTATCGCACAAGTGAAGAGGATAGCACTTAACCTGGACAGTTTGTATAACCTCCTTGGAGAATAGAGAATGTCAGAAATGAAAGCTCGTCAGCTAGCAATTGATACACGTCTGAAGCTTGGCTTGCAATCGACTGAGCACTTTGATGTGTACAGGGTAGTAAATTCACTGGGTATAACCTGTGTCAAGAGGCCATTGGAAAGCAGTATTTCTGGGGCAACGCTTAAGACGGATAAAGTCAAGGTAATCTTAGTCAATTCCTCAAAAAGTTTGGGGCATCAGAACTTCACCATCGCTCATGAGATCTATCATTGCCTTTATGATGATAATCTCGTTAGTCGGGCATGCAAAACAGAGTCATTCGACCACTCTTCAGACAGTGAACAGATCGCCGACCTATTCGCCACACATTTGCTTATGCCAGAAGACGCCATCTTCAATCAGCTTCGATTGCGCAAGAAACTTGATAGAAAGTTGACCTTGGCCGATGTCATCAATCTGGAGCAGTTCTTTAGCGTAAGTAGAAAAGCGATGTGCTGGAGATTGGAGGACTTGAAGTTCATTACACGCGAAGAGAGCGATAAATGTTGCGTCAATGTCATTCAGAGCGTCAGGTCACTGGGTAAAAACACCGACTTATACATGCCAACCAATGATAAAGCCATAATATCAGACTATGCTGAAAAGGCGAATGAAGCTTTGCAGAAGAACCTTATCACGGAATCGAGATATGAAGAAATCTTGGCTGACGCGGACTTGCTCGAAAAAGTGACAGGGATAGCAGAGGAGATAGACGTTGTCGACTGAGCCTCCTATCATTCTTGATGCTGATTTCTTATCCAGTTTTGCCTGGGCCAACCGACTGGATATCTTAGAGGGTCTATATTCAAAGCGAATGATTATACTGGAAGAAGTCTTGGAGGAACTGAACAGGGTGCCTCATTTGGCATCCAAAGTGAAGCTGTCCATTAGGAACGGGTACATAAAACGTGAATCGATGTATGCCGATTCTCCCGAAGCGCTGCAATTGGGCAAATTCCTGGAGACCGGCAGATACGGAACTGGAGAAGCCGCCTGCATGGCATATTTGACGCAGCATGATGGTATTCTGGGAAGTAATAACCTTTCTGATGTCAAGGAGTTCTGCATTCAAAACAAGAAGCGTTTACTGACAACAGCCGACGTTATGTATCAAGCTTACGAAACGAACCTCGTAGGTTTAGAGGAGGCTGATAAAATCTGGAGCGATATGATTTCCAAGAGGCGGAAACTGCCGGCTTTGTCATTTTCTGAGTACATGTCTGTTGTTAGGAGTGGTGAACATGGTTAGGCTCTTCCACTTGAAAGCTGAACCGAACGGTCACGTGACAACAAATAGTCAATCATGCAAATAAACACTTCAGCAGGAAGGAGGTAAGTTATGCCTAGGGGAAAAGTAAAGCGAGTTATTGATGGAGACACATTTGAGCTGAGAAGTGGTGAACGTGTGCGTATAGCTGGTTTGAACGCACCAGAGCTTGATGAAAAGGGAGGACAACAGGCCAAGCGCCGTTTACAGAGCAAAATGCCTCGGGGTACTGAGATTGGTCTCTCTAGACCTTTAGCCAAGTCTTACGGCAGAGTTGTTCGTAAAGTCACGGTCAATCAGAAGAACATTACTAAGCTTGTCAGCCCCTCAACCCCACACCGCAAACACAAGTAATCTGACGGTTGAGGCATATGAGACATTAGCGAATAGGGGTGCAAGTAGCAATGGGACATATAACTGTAGCGGTTGGAATTGTGAACACGATTGTCCTTTTTGTCATTAGTGGCATTCCGGACACCGCGGCGAAGGTGGAGCTTTACATTGCCTTTGGAATATTACTTGGTATCCCATGGGTAATCAAAGGTCTCTACAGTTTACTAGGAGGGATAGTTAGTGGAGCTATCATCGGTGCTTTCGTAAGCGCCTTGAATAGTATAATTGAAACCTCTTCTGCCTCAGCTACGGGAATCGAGTCATTCGTAATTCATTCATTTGGATTTATTATCGGCTTGCTTGGGTATACTGCTCTCGGATCCGGACCGTTTCTTCTCAGCTCGGAGAGCTAGTCAATTTAGGGTTTGTTATATGTGAAGCTAATTCTCAGATATTGGTATCTTTAAAAGATTATGTATATCGAGGCATAGGTATAATATATGATAACATAGCATAAAGGCAGATATTTTCGCTCAACGAGTTTTAGATATTAACTAAGGCAACTATCCCCTTACGGCAAGTAGTGGGGGTGACAAAAAAACAACTCCTAGAAGGCCCCTGTTATTCGCCTCTCTCATTTTAGTTGTTATGGGTTTAGGCTTAGTAGCTTGTGCTTTAGCATCTATACATCCCATCATTACTATCATATTTGGTGCTTGCTTGTCAGCCGTTGGTTTTTATGGGGATAGAAAATGGCGTGAATACTTACCATTTCATGACACTAGAAATAATGGCAAGAACACCAAATATGAAGATTGTGGCAAGGCCACCAATCAGGACTTTCGCAGTGCAGCCACTGGGGAGAATACCAAAATAGGAAGCAGTGATGCCAAAAAGAAAAACCAACACACCGATACATGCAATAATAAACCAGAATCGAGTCATAGGACACCTCCGAGGGGGAAATCATGACTATTGTAACATTCCCCCGATGTGTGTCAATACCTATTGCATTATGGAGTATAATTAGGGTATGTGGGAAGTACCTACTAACCGAATCTTATACCCTGCTATGGCCTTTTACTTTAGCGCAGCATTCTTTTTTGCGGGACAAAGTGGCATGGTAATTCTACCTATATGGTTATCAGGGGCATTTGCTATTATCTGCTTTATAGCCGGTCTTTATTGCTTGGTAGTTATTGCATTTGGAAAAGTAAAAGGGGTAAAACAAGGCAAAGCTATTATTGATAAACCACAGAATGGAATACATGCGAACTTTAACATTACAATTGATTCAAAGGATTTTGTTGATATGGATACTGAAAAAGTCAAAACAATCTTTGATGGGATAGAAAGAATAAAAGGAACAAAACAATTGGCACAGGAGGGGAAACATGGGCAAACAGAAGAAACAACAAAAGACTAAATTCATCGGGGCACATAAAAGGTCAAAAGAACCTGTAGACTACGGGGTCACAAAAGACCAATTTCATGAGATTCTTGACAGGGCATCACAACCAGTTAAAGAATCCAAGAAGCCGACGGATAATAAGAGCTGGTAGAAGATGGGAGTGATTTTATGAGTGGATTAGAACCTTTTGCTTGGCAGATTTGCACATTAATCTTGGTAATCGTGTTAGCCTCAATATTCAGGAAACCTTTGGCAAATTTAATCGATAATATTGGTTCTATTATTATTGAGTGGACAACGAAAGGCGAAAAAAGGAAAGTCCAGTTTAACGTTGGTAGGGATATATTTAAGAAGCAAGTTACAGCACCTTCCGAACCCTCGCCACAAGTCATCCAACCTGAAGGTATCCAAAGTACAGAGGCATTTGGACAGACAACTACTATCGTAACAGGCATATCTGAATTAAGTAAAGAGGAGATTGAGGGAAGCAAACAAAAGGCACAGCAAAGGCTTGATGAGGATACTAAAAGAGCTGGATATCAACGTGGGAAACTAAATCAACTTCCTGACAAGTCATGGGGTATTGCTTGGGAGGTAACCGTCAATGACCAAATCGTTATTAAGGACGACGCTAAATCTGATTCAGAAACAGCTCGAACATAGGGGTTTCGTCATTGCGATGATTGTAACGGAACGAGTACTCATTCAGATAGGATTGTAAATACTTAGGGCTAACAGCATGATAAACACCAGATATGCCACGCTTAATCAAACTCCAGAAGTTCTCGATATTGTTCGTGTGGACTTGGCCATTGACATATACCTTGGCACTATGCATAATCCGCTTGTGTTTGTAGCCAAATCGGGTTATATGGTCATAGCTCGGAAATTCATCTGTGTAAAGAACCGCATCAAAAGCTACATTCTTAGTGATAAGAGGAATGAGGGTGGCTCGCTTTACATTCGGAACAGTGGTAGTCATCAACTTGCCTCGCCTTTGCACAATTCCAACAACAGCAACTTTGCCTTCAGCTCCCCGTCCACGTTTTCCGTGCCTAACACCGCCAAAGTAGGACTCGTCAGCTTCAACCTCGCCTGTGAAGATGGGATTTGTTTCGGCAAGCAATACCCTAATTTGCTTGAACATACGCCAAGCGGTTTTGTATGTGACCTTGAATTCCCTTTCAATCTGCTTAGCGGGGATTCCGCATCGAGTGGAAGCCATTCGGTGCATAACCTCAAACCAAATCCTGAGAGGCGTGGCCGACTTGTGAAAGATTGTACCCGCAGTCGGGTAAACATGGTTGCCACAGTAATCGCAGGCATAGCACGGGCGTTTCGTGACCTTGTGGTGCTTTGTCACTCTCTGGCAGTTTGGGCACTTGATGCCGTTCGGCCAGCGATGGTTCTTAACCCACTCAAGGCAAGCATCATCATTCGGGAATCTCCTGTCAAGGTCTTTGACTGTAAACTTTCTCATTCTCGTTCCGTTTTTCATTTTCCTATCCCCCATTCACAAGTATTATACCACAATTCTTACTTGTTGTCAAGGGATAGTTGCCTTAACTAATATAAAGTTATTTTTTAAGGAAACTTGTGTCGATTATGAGTTGGATTAAGCTAACTTCACTGGGCTTTGAGGTACCACCTAGTTTCCCTACGGAGGATTATGATAAAGTGCGTTCATTCCTTGAAAAATATAAAGATACTCATCCGGCCCAATGCAAGTCGTTTGGTTTAGGATGGCATGGATTAGCTTACCGGTATCGAACACTAGTTGAATACGATAAACAATTTACGAATTCTGTAAAGGTCTCAAACTCACCGCCTCCTGAGGAGCGGTATAATCAAGGGAAAGCCCTGTTTGGTTTCTTTGTAAATGCACTTTCTGTAATTGAATGTTTCTTCTACTCCACCTATTGTATAGCTTCAATCCTAAAGCCCGATGTATTTCCTATATCTAAATCGAAGGACCTAAAATTTTATCCGAAAGACGTAGCTTCAAAATATGGTACTTGCTTCTCTGGCGATTGTCTTTCTATCAAGATGAACCAATGCCTTCATGAATCTAAATATAAAGAGATGAAGGATATGCGCGATGTACTAACCCATCGTGGAATGCCCCCTCGTGCTTTCTATGTAGGTGGAGACCGCGATGGGATGGCAACTATGCCAGTTAATATTAAAGACCCGAGTGACCAATGGCATTTCGACCTTCCAGTGGATGCACAGACCACTGCCGTTCATCGTCAGTGGCTATGTGGTAAGCTCAACAGCTTGATGGCTGCGGCCGTTGATTTTTGCAATCAAAGGCTGAATTGCGTATTGTAGAATCTCGCCCACTGATTGGCACAACAGGAGACAAGAGAGTGTACACATGTTGAGCTACGGATGCCAGTACCAGAAAGGCCAACACCATCCAAACAGAAAGCCTGAACATTAGGGCGTATTGTTCAGTGCATGATAGGCGGAGAGAGCATTGCTTAGAACGTGTATGTGCTGGGGAGCTAATCTCAACTGACGGCATTCTGGATAAGCTCAATGCGGGTGGCTTTGCCTTTCTGGTCCATCTCTATGCCGACGAAGTCTATACGCCAGTTATCAGGCAGGTCTTTGTGGCTGCTCATGTAGGCAAGGGCTGAGGCAATGAGTTTTTCCTTCTTGGCGGACGTTACCGATTCCTCAGGGCTGCCAAAGCTGGAGCTGGTCTTAGTGCGTACCTCAATAAAGACAAGATAGCCTTTTTGCTCAGCGATGATGTCAATTTCACCTTCACGGCAGCGGAAATTGGTCTCACGAATACGGTAGCCTTTCTTTTTGAGAAACTTCCTGGCCAGCTCTTCTCCGATGTCACCGAGCTCTTTGCGTTTCATGGTGTAACTAATTCCTGTTTATGTCTATAGCATCCTTAATCCGTGAGTTCAGATTCAAAAGGCTGACCTCAGTGCGAACGAAGCGAAGCAATCTCCCAAAACCCCACCGAGATTGCCACGGCACTCCGTGCCTCGCAATGACAGGCGGGGGTTTCCCCGGAGAATCCACGGATTAAGGAGCATTCAGGCCTCTTGAATCCTTTTTGCGGTATCGTCAAGCTTGCTGTCAGTCGATTCTCCTGTTAGCAGGTGAAATTTGTGCAGAGATTTCAGGAAGTCTTCCAGGACACCCAGTGGAGAAGAGGGAAAGACAATGACATGGGCATGAGGGACACTCTGGCCCCGGGCAAGCAAGCAGACGAACTGCGGGTCGAACGCCTTTTTTAATTTCTTAGCCACGACCTTTACTGTTTTAAATAGCTCAGCTGTCTCATCATCTTCGAGTTCGTAAAACTGCTCAACATGTTTTTTGTGTATAACTACGCATTGACCCTGAGCGAATCGAGGGGTTACATCTAAAATTGCTACGGTGTTTTTATCCTCATAAATTTTCCTGGTTTGCACTTCTCCGGTGAAAATCTTGCAAAAAGAGCACTCGCTAACCAATAGACACCTCCTGAAGTTATTATATAAGTCAGGGCTATTCCTGGCTGTTATTCTACTTTTTGGTCCCTGGTAAAATCAATCGTGTGTAAATTGCTTGCTGGATGCATTAATCTCTCTTACCGGGGCGAAAGAATAGCGGTGGATAGGGGAAGGTCCCTGTTGACTTAAACAGGAGAGGTGCTGCCTGGTGCCATAGCCCTTGTGCTGAGCCATGCCATAAGCAGGGTAAATCCTATCAAGTTCTACCATAATCCGGTCACGGGTAACCTTGGCGATAATCGAGGCGCAGGCGATGGAGAGACATAGCTTGTCGCCTTTAACTATTCCCTTTTGAGCAATGGGAAGCTGGGAGAGTGTTAGATAGTCTATAAGCAGGAAATCAGGCGAGCAGGCCAGTTGTTCAACAGCCCGGCACATGGCTAACCTGGTGGCATTCAAGATGCCGATGGAATCAATGGTTTGCGGCGCAATGATGCCGGTCCCGACGGCTATGGCCTCTTCTTCAATTAAGCTGAAGAGGAATGCCCGTTTTGCAGGGGAGATTTCTTTGCTATCCCGGACTGACTGCAACCAGGGGAAATCGGCAAATTGGGGCAGGATTACGGCAGCGGCCACTACCGGGCCGGCCAGGGCTCCCCGGCCAGCTTCATCGATGCCGGCAATGAGCCGGTAGCCCCGGGAGATAAGCTCGTTTTCCTCCGCGAGGCCTGGTGGTTCAGATGCAGGTTTAGTGTTTTTAATTTTCGATTGTGCCACCGCCGAGAACCTCACTGTCTTGATAGAAAACTACAGCCTGCCCCGGGGTAACGGCACGCTGTGGCTGGTGAAACCTTATTTCGGCTGAATCTGGCTTCGGGTAAAGAATGGCAGTTACCTCTGGCGACCTGTAGCGTATTTTAACACTAACTGTTATTGGTTCGGAAGGGGGTTTCCCCGATACCCAGTTCACTTTGCCGGCGATAAGCCCGGAGCTACAGAGGTCTTTTCCACTGCCGACCGTGATTCTATTTGTATCAGGCTCTATTTTTGTCACATAGAGAGGTGTGGTGGCAGTAAGTCCCAGCCCATGTCTCTGGCCTATGGTGTAAAGAGCGGCTCCTTCGTGTTTGCCCAGCACTTCGCCCTGCCTGTTGACGATGTCTCCGGGAGCTATGGTGAAGTGCTGTCTCAGGAAAGTGCTGTAGTCGGTAGAGATGAAGCAAATATCCTGGCTGCTGGGTCTGCTGGCAGCAGGTAATCCCCTTTGCCGCGCTAGCTTTATGACTTCAGCTTTAGTGTAATCGCCCAGGGGAAAGAGCAAATGAGCGAGTTTGTCCTGCCCTAAAGTATAAAGCACGTAAGACTGGTCTTTGCTCGAGTCGATGCCTTTAAACAGGTGATAGGTTTCATCGAGATATTCGAGCTTGACATAATGACCAGTAGCTAGATAATTGACTCCCAGAGAAAGGGCGTGTTCGAGGAGAAAACCAAATTTTATGTGTTGATTGCAGGCGATGCAGGGATTAGGGGTCCGTCCTTGCGTATATTCCTGGCAGAAGTAATCGACTACATATTGTTTAAATTCATTCTCTAAATCGATGAGGTGAAAAGGTATACCAAGGGTGAGGCAAATCTGCTCAGCATCATAAATATTTTGTGCTGATGGCCAGAGGGGGTGCCGGGTTCCTGCTGCTTTTTCTTCGGACCACAAATGCGCGGCTATCCCCGTGACTTCATAGCCAGCTTGCTGAAGTAGAAAAGCTGCTGCTGATGAGTCAACCCCGCCGCTTAAGGCTACGGCTACCTGCTTTTTAGCCATGCGTTGGGATATTTCCTGTCTGCAGCAGCCGGTTAACCCTGTCCCAGATAATTTCAGCGATTTCTGTTCTGGGCAGAGTAGCATCTATCACCAGCCACCGCTCAGGTTCCTCTGCCGATATCTTGAGGTAGCCGTCTCTTATTCTGTTATGAAAGGCAATATCTTCTGCCTCAAAGCGGTCTTCCGTTTTATCTTGTTTGCGTTCTAGTCCTTTTGTAGCTGGGATATCCAGTAGTATGGTCAGGTCGGGCTTTGTGCCCTGTGTGGCTAATTCGTTGGTTGCCTTGATGGTTGCCAGGTCTATTCCTCGACCATAGCCCTGATAAGCTGTGGTAGAATCGGCAAAGCGGTCGCAGATGACCACTTTACCCTTCTGTAAGCTAGGGCGAATCACTTCAGTTACCAACTGAGTACGGCAGGCAGCGAACAGCAGCAGCTCAGCTTCAGGCAGAATTTTATCCTGACGCTTTCTTTTCAACAAATGTCTTATTTCGTTGCCTAAAACTGTACCTCCCGGCTCGTGGGTTAGCTCTGTGGGAATCCCCAGTCGAGAAAGTTTTTTCCATAGAGCTTCAGCTTGAGTGCTTTTGCCGCAGCCTTCACCGCCCTCAAATGTAATAAATAAACTCAAAGATTACCCCCGGAGAAAGCTTCTGTATGCTGTTACCAGCTTCTTAGCCTTTTAGAAACTTTACTTTTCTTTCAGGTTCTTTACCCACGCTGTGGGAAGCCAGATTATGGCGTTCGGCCATGAGATGCTGCAAGCGACGGATGTAGGCATTTTGAGGGCTCAGTTCTACGGGCCCGTTACCTTCTTTCACCTGGGTAATTGCCTCCTGGGCTTCATTCATTGCTAAACTGGTGGCGGCAACTTTTTGCGGCGTATATATGCTATCAAGACATTGTCTGAATTGAGGAATGCTATTGCTTTTGACTGCGTAGATGGGAATGCCGGCTGCCTCAGCGTCCCTTATCTTCTGTGGTTTTCGACGATAATAGTTTTTTGTGGTCAGCAAAAGATTGGCTTCTTTGAGGTCAGCGGTAAGGTCTATAGTAATCCGCTTCTCTTTGGCAGCTTCTCCCAGTTTAGTGTGGCTGATGCCGAAGAGGTATATGTGTGGCTCTTCCCTCTTAAATTCTGGCTCCTTCTTATTCGGGGCGTGGGAAGTTATCGTCTTATCCTTCCTTATTTCACCATCTTTATCCACCCAGCGAATTTCTGCTTTCTGGGGTTTACCGTAAAGAATGGCGTCTATGGCTTTGCCTACATCCGGATGGATGACCACCTTATCTCGCTCCTGGATTTCGACTACTATATCGAAGGTAGGTGGTGCCTTGCGCTCCAGAATTGATTTCTGGGTGTGCCGCCGCCTTGCCTCCTCGTCTCCCAGGGTTACTGTTTGAATGCCGCCGATGAGGTCGGCCAGGGTAGGGTTCATCATCAGGTTGACCAGGCTGTTTCCATGGGCGGTGCCGACTAGCTGGACACCACGCTCGGCAATAGTCCGGGCGGCTTCAGCTTCCAGGCTGGTGCCTATCTCGTCGATGATAATGACCTCGGGCATGTGGTTTTCTACGGCTTCAATCATCACCGCATGCTGCATGGTTGGTGTTGGCACCTGCATCCGCCGTGCATGTCCTATAGCTGGGTGAGGGATGTCACCGTCACCGGCGATTTCATTGGAGGTGTCAACGACGATTACCCTTTTCTTGAGATCATCGGCCAGGACTCGGGCTACTTCTCGTAGCATTGTTGTTTTGCCAATACCAGGTCGGCCCAGAAGAAGCACGTTATTTTCTGATTCAACAAGGTCTTGAATAATCTTTACAGTGCCAAAGACAGCTCTGCCAACCCGGCAGGTCAAGCCAACGATTCGTCCCTCCCGGTTACGTATGGCAGAGATTCGGTGTAAAGTGCGCTCGATGCCGGCACGGTTGTCTCCGCTAAAGCTACCGATACGGCAGACTGTATACTCTATATCTGAGTCGGTGACCTCTTTATGGTTGAGGACTACATCCTTGTGGGGGTAGCGAGCTTCAGGGGGACGTCCCAGGTCTAGGACTACTTCTATTAATTCACTATTATCTGGCTGCCGAAGAAGCGCTTCGTGAATGTGAGGTGGCAGTACATCGAGCAGGGCATCTAAATCATCAGTAATTACCTTTTGCAAGGGCATCTCCTGTAGCAAGGTCGAGGGAATACCTGCGGAATCTCAGACTATCAGTTGGCTCGGGGTGGAAGGTGACGGTTTTTGTGCTTAAAACAGATTGCATTCTTGTGTGCTCAGTTATAGCTCCTCGCAGAGCCAGGACACTCATCTTCGCGCTACCAGCCTCTGGTGGCCAACAGTTCTTCTGGAGGGATGGTTTTTATATCTAACCCAGGCATGGCTTCTCCCAAGGCTTTAGATACTTCAGCAATGATTTTTGGGTCTTGGTAGTGTGTAGTTGCTTTAACCATAGCCTTAGCCATAGCCTCAGGGTTGCTCGATTTAAAAATTCCTGAGCCAACGAAGACGCCCTCAGCACCTAGCTGCATCATCAGTGCTGCGTCAGCCGGCGTAGCTGCACCGCCAGCGGCAAAATTGACTACGGGTAACTTTCCTGTTTTATGTATTTCCAGCACCAGCTCCAGAGGAGCGCCCAGCGCTTTGGCCTCGGTGGTAAGCTCGTCTACAGGCATGGTCTGTAGCTTGCGAATGCCGTCCTGAACTGCCCTCATATGTCTTACGGCCTCGACAATATTACCGGTGCCAGCCTCTCCTTTGGTTCGAATCATAGCTGCACCTTCAGCGATGCGGCGCAGGGCTTCACCTAAATCACGGCAGCCGCAGACAAAGGGAACCTTGAAATCACGTTTCCAGATATGATGGCTCTCATCAGCCGGCGTCAGCACTTCCGACTCATCGATAAAGTCAACTCCCAGTGCCTCCAGCACTCGAGCCTCGACAAAGTGCCCGATACGGCATTTAGCCATCACCGGGATGCTCACTGTTTTCATTATGGCAGTGATTACCGTTGGGTCAGCCATCCGAGCTACTCCGCCGGCAGCTCGAATATCTGCCGGCACACGCTCCAGTGCCATGACAGCACAAGCCCCGGCATCTTCAGCAATCTTTGCCTGCTCCGGTGTGACCACATCCATAATCACCCCACCCTTTAGCATTTGAGCTAGTCCTGATTTAGCTTTCCAGGTACCTGTATCCATTTTTCTCCCATTTCCCACGGTATTAGCCTTTTGATATATTCTACACTGGCTTATTTCGTTTAGCAACTGAAGCTGATTGCTTCCTTATTACCTTATCTACAATTATAGTGCGAGGCAATGTAGTGCAGGGCTTTAGCCCTGCCCGGCTACCACCCCAGGCAGCCTTAAAAGGCTGCGCTACATTCGATGGATTAGTAGCGTCCTTTCATCTCCTATCAAGTGTCACCCACCTATCTGAACCAGAACACTGAAGCTGATTGCTTCCTTATTACCTTATCTACAATTATAGCATTTAGCACAGGTAAAGCGAATTTCAAGTTGTCCTGTCGGCTTGTGTTATAATTCTGAGTATGAAAATCCTGGGTATCGAAACTTCCTGTGATGAAACTGCAGCGGCTGTGATTGAGGATGGGGCCAATATTTTGTCGAACATCGTTGCCTCGCAGGTGGATATTCATGCTCGCTACGGTGGGATTGTCCCTGAAGTGGCCTCAAGACAGCACTTACTTACGGTCCTGCCAGTAGTGGAAAGTGCCATGACTGAGGCGGGAGTTGTCTGGCAGGACATAGCTGCTATCGCGGTAACTATTGGACCAGGTCTGGCGGGTTCATTGCTGGTTGGGGTGAATGTAGCTAAAGCCGTTG
>Ga0268285_1000332_pt1 | contig 28681 bp, 21 predicted proteins | sample saktaG_2_FD_190144 | JGI IMG/M metagenome (GOLD analysis project Ga0268285, IMG submission 190144) | Saline water microbial communities from Sakinaw Lake, British Columbia, Canada - sak_2013_06_06_120m | ecosystem: Environmental > Aquatic > Non-marine Saline and Alkaline > Saline ... | reverse complement strand
CCATCCTTATGGCCCCTTCCGCGGCGAAGGGCAAAGTCACCACCGAGATGGTGAGAGCGCCCATCTCCCTTGCGACCTCCGCAACGACGGGCGCGGCCCCGGTCCCAGTCCCACCTCCAAGGCCACAGGTTATGAAAACCATGTTCGCCCCCTCCACGGCGGCCCTGATCTCATCGATGCTCTCCCTGGCCGCCTCCTCCCCGATGGAGGGAAGGCTTCCCGCGCCCAGCCCCCGGGTCGTGCGCCGCCCGATTAGGACGCGCCGGTCCGCGTTTATGTGGAGAAGGTGCTGAGCGTCGGTGTTCATGGCAAAGAGCTCCGCGCCCTCGATCCCGGTCTCGGCCAGCCGCTCGATGGTGTTGGACCCACCCCCGCCGCAGCCGATTACCCTAATAACCGTCGTGAGCTGCTCCAGAACCGTGACGAGATCTTCGTCGTTCTCCATGGCCCTCGACGAAGCTGTCCGGCCCTCGAAATCTTCGTCGTTCTCCATGGCCCTCGACGGAGCTGTCCGGCCCTCGAGCTCAGCTCTGTTAAGAGCCTCATCTATAATCGACTTCACGTCCATCACCTGGGCTTCTTCGTTCTTGAATCTAGCAGCTTATTGGTATATGGATTTTTTCATAGTGAGCTCGAAATAGCTGTCGAAAACTACCATCCCGAGTTGATTTTATTAAATTTCATCTAGAACCTCATACGATTTCATAAAATTTGGTGGCGGAGTCGGCGCCGTCCCGTGCCTCCGTTTCCAAAGACGTTATGCAAACTCGGGTTTGCACGTTCGGACCGAGTTCACATCGGCCGCCTTTCGCCTCGCACGCAGGGTCCGTCTCCGCCACTTCTTCAATGCGCAACTTTGCCCGTCAAACCCTCCTTCGGCTTTCGTTCAGGGCGTAGACCATAGCCCCGAACCCCAGGCCGATGGAGATCAGCTCTATTATGGATCCAACGAAAGGTGCGAGGAAGAGGACGCTCAAAACCACGTAGCCCAAGACGAAGGCGGGAAGGTCTCCCAGGGTCTGGTTCAGGGCCGAGACGATCCATCTTCCCAGGCTGAAGGAGACGAATAGGTTTGCGAGCATCAGGGCAGCGACAAAGAGCGTCAAGAGGAGGAAACCCAGGGGAAGACCCACGACGCTAATCATCGATATGATGATCAGGATCATCGAAGCGACGATGAGCCCGAGACCCAGGAGGGCCTTGACCGGCGGAGATTCCCTGATCTCCCGATCGACAGCCAAAACGCTTCTTGGAAAGAGCCTCAGGATTATAAGGCCGACGATGAGGAAACCCAGGATCATAAGGATGCTGAAAGTCGAGATGAAAGCCTCTGCCTTCTCCTCGTACGCCTCATCCTCCTGCCACTGCTGGAACTTCACGTCGCCCGCGGTGCCGGTGTTCTCGAAGTTTCCGGCGTTGACCCAGAGGGTCCCCGTTATGTTTCCGGCGTTGTAGACGTCGCCGCCGGAGATGGCCGCGTCTCTTCCTATATCCGAAGTGGAGAGGATCCTAACCTGGCCGCCGGCCATCACCACGTTCCTGGCGACGTCGCCTCTGAGGTTGATGGTGCCGCCAGCGGCCACGATCTTTCCGCCAACATTGGAGTTCAGGTCGACCTCGCCCCCGGCGACGATCAGGTCGCCCTTTATCGGGGCATCTATGTTCACATTCCCCCCGGCGATGACGGCGCTATCTACCGGAGCGTTGACGTTCACAGTGTTGCCTCCGGCGAAGATGTCATCCTCCACCGGGGAGTTTATGGAGACCACATCGTCACCCATAAACTTCAAAGCCTCTGCGGCCGGAGCAGTTGCGAGGACCGATATCAGAAGCAGAACGTATAAGCATCTCATTTGGATCACCTTATATAAAGAGACTTTATAGAATAAGTAAATTATGTTTCAAAAGTATCATCGCGCCGAAAAAGATACAGAATTGATATGCGGGAATCGATACAAAAAGTGTTTTGAGATCGAAGAAAGGCTGCAGCTTCAGCGCAGCCCCTTCAATAAGAGACCTCGTAGGTCACCGCGACCTTGGATCTGACCTCCAGCATGCCGGGCTCAGCAGAGACGCCCGTCGAATGGGGTTCGAACATCCCGGGCCAGGAGAAATCGAATATGTTCATCATCTCGATCTCAAGAGGGTCTAAGCCAGCAGGTTCCTGATAGATCTGTGGCCGCGAAGGCTCTAATATTTCAAGCCTCTTTCCGAGAACGAGGCCCGCGGCAGAGGCGATATCTTCGGCTTCATCCTCGGCGTCTTCGACGGCCATTCTCCGCGCTTCGGCCACCGCCTCGATTGCGTCATTTAGATCATATCCGGATATGGCAGCCTCTGCGCCCTCGGTCCTGGCTGCCTCGATGGTTCTATTGATCAAGGCCTCTTCTTCCGCGTCAAACCTGATGGTCACCTGATCAGTTACCCGGCTCACGGCCTTGTCAGTGACGAACACACATGTGGAGTTGTTGCAGACGCGGCTCCTGGTCTGGATGCTCTGGACGCTTCTGCCGCGGCCGGACAGGACGTCTTCTCTCTTCACACCAGCATCGGCCAGAGCTTCTATCGTTCTGTTCAGGGTCTCGGAGTTCTCGATCGAGGCCAGGGTGAGGTTCTCATCCTCGGTCGTCACGCTGATGGTGACGAAGACCGTATCGGCCGGGACGACAACCTTGCCCTCGCCAATGACCTTCAGGGTGGAGGCATCCTCGGACGCCCCCGAAAGCGTCAGAATTATCAGACTTAATAAAATCGCCATAACCTTCATGGCATTCCCCCATGCCGTGGCGTTGGTCAAAGAAGTCCTTAAAGTAAACGGTTGGATGAGGATCCGAAAAGAAAACCACGGCTAAGTTATTGTAGGTCTTCCGTCCAACGAAAAGGTGGAAAGTGCCCGTTGGATCTGCATAGAGATGAGACCGCTTGGAAAAAACAGACCCTATGACCGATAGACTGGGACGCGAGACAAAGAAGTTGGCAAGGACCTTATACCTTTGGGCCGACTGCTTCAGCCGTGGCTCTCTGAGCGTATCGATCCAAGCTCTTCGAAGCTTCAACGAGGCCCGGGCCACTGAGGCGGCGGCAGCGATCGCCTACTACGCCCTCTTTTCTTTATTTCCGCTGCTGATTATCCTGGTGGTGGTGAGCAGCTCACTGTTGCAGAACCAGGATGTCCAGGTTCAGATCCTCAACCTGGTGAGCGAGGTTTTGCCGCCAGGTGAGGAGCTGGCTCGGGAGAGCCTTCAGAGGATCCTGGAGCTGGGCAGTCTCCCACCTGCTCAGGAGATTCTGAAGGAGAACGTCCAGCAGGTCATGAAGCTGAGGGTGCCTGTGGGGATCGTGGCGGCCCTGGGCCTTCTCTGGGCCTCGACGTCCGTCTTCACCGCCCTCGCCCTGAACATCGATCGGGCCTGGCGGGGAGCGGCCCGGCGAAACTATTTGAAATGGCGACTTCTCGGTCTCGCCATGGCCGGGGGCTTGATGGTGGGACTGCTGGTCATATCTCTATTCTTGGCGGGCCTCTTCGGCCTCCTATCCCGGATTCCGGGAGGGAACGCGCCCATCTACGAGGCCTGGTTCTTGAAGGCCCTCTCAGATCTGGTTCCGGTGCTCCTCGTCTTTTTGATCTCCTTTGTGATGTATATGTGGGCCCCCAACACCGAGGTGAGACGGTCTGAGGCCGGATGGGGGGCTCTCGCGGCCACCTTCAGCTGGATGGTCAGCAAGATGGCCTTCTCATGGTACCTGGTGATATGGCTGGCAAGACACCAGCTGGTCTACGGCTCCCTGGGGACGGTGGTGGCCCTGATGCTCTGGGTCTATTTGAGCGGGATGATCATCCTTTATGGAGCGCACCTCAGCGCCGCCATCGGCCAACGAAGGCGGATATAGGTCTGAAGAGGATGTGGAGGAGAAGAAAAAGAAGATCGGAAAAGGGAGAATACCGGAACCGTCAGACGCGATGAAAGGGCGAAAGATCGCTGCTCCTAGGGGCAGGGGATCCATTCCGTGGTCCCGGGACAAGAGCTGAGGTTTGATCCGAGCTTGATGTTCATCTCGATCGAGAAGACCCCGACCAGATCGGTGACCCTTCGGCCGTACTCCGCGTGGCGGCCCTTGCCGTCAGCCTGGGGGTCCCAGGAGGCCCAGCCCAGGTGGGAGCCGTTCGCCGCACCGCCGTACGAAGCACTCTCGACGAGGCTCAAAGAGGCAGAGTTTGATCCCGAATCCGCAGAGACGTTTTCTGCCTGGAGGACGCCGAGGCTGGCGTTGAGACTGTCGTTCTCCGTTTCTGCCTGACTAAAGTTATCACTCTCTCCAGTGGAGTTGAGGCTGAACCCGACTTCTGGCGACCAGTCGATCACGAGAACCCCATCCTCAAGCCGATACAGACCTCCCGGCGCAACGTCGCCTCCTGTCTCGTCGGCAGCCACGACTGAAGAAATGCCGATCGAGATCAGGATATATAGAGCCATATGCGGCCCGAAGAACAAAGACGACCCTGAAGACGTCACGCGACTATCCCCCAAAACTATGAGACGTTCTGAGGATAAAACCCTTACTTAAGATCTTGCCGCCCCTCATCCACCAGGTTCTGGTAGGCCTCCATCGCGAGGTCCCTTACGTCTATCCCCATCTCTCTTGCCACGAGAAGGGCCACAGCATTCAGGTTCACCAGCCCCAGGAGGGAATCCTGCCTCTCGTTCACCATCGAGATCACCTCCTTTCTGCCCATCCCCGTCGCGGAGACGATCAGGCGAACGCCCTTCTCGAAGAGGTCCTCCTCCTTTGAGGGCCTGAAGCCCACCGGAACCTCGGCTTGGGCGTCGTCAAAGGCGGCGTGGACGTAGTCCCCCTCGATCCGGACGAGGCCCTCGTCAGCCGCCTCCTGCAGAAGCGCTCTCACCTTCTCGGGTGGGCCCCACTTGAGGTCCAAAGATAGAGCGAAGACGAAGTCGCTTATCTTCAGGCTCTTCTTGCCCCGCTTCTTGAAGGGTGTGGCCACCAGATACGTGCGCTCACGATCCAAGAACCTCACCGGCCCCAAAGTAAGTCATCCTCGCCATAGGTCTTTTTGCTCTCTTTTGCGCCAGAAATAGATGTCGATCTGCAAAGACGGCCTCATCGATCTAACCGCGCATAGAAAATGAAGTCAAACTGGCGGCGGCGCACCCCGCAGTAGAACTGCGGGGCATGCTTCGCGCCGCCGCCTTAGTCGTCCTGGTTTGTAGGACGGTCCCCAAACACGTTGCACTATAAACCGCATAATATCGTGTCAAAATATGTGAACACAGCAACGGTTTGTCAGTTATATGCTCATCCCCGCAGCAGAGCTGCGGGGTATACGATAAAAATCAAAGACGAAAGGGCGGCAGATTTTTAAAAAAAAAGTGGCAGGAGGGCCGGGGGGCCCTCGCGACAAACGGTCCCCCGGTGGTCTGCTTCCTCGCAGGCGAGGTCGGAAACGCCTCGACCGCGATCTTCGGGTCAAAACCCAACAAATTCGTCTCAGATCACCACACGTAGACCCATATCGGGTTGCTCCATCCGGAACGGCCACCCCAGACCGCTATCTGGTGCCAGCCTTTGGCATCTGCCCCGAACCAGGCATGGTGGTACCCAGGATACCAGTATCCCCAATACTGCCATGCTTCATATCCGTTGGGATATCTTTCGTAAGACCAGATCATCTGATATTGGTCGTTTCTTATGATGGTGTTCGTCCGCTGGCCGTAGTACAGAGCTGCGGGCCCGTAAGTCCACCTTCCGCAGTAGTAGATCCACTGCTGAAGCCCGCCGTAGTATCTCCGGTAGGCCTGGGTCCCGCCATAATAGCTCTGAAAAGCATCAGTCCCCCCGGACGCCAGGGGCGCGGCAGATCCACCCGGAGCAAGGAGGCTGGACCCGCCCGGAAGGCTGCTCACCTCCCTTTCAGAAAGAGAAGCTCCATCGTCAAGGTAGGATATCGGCGAACCTGTCGAGGCCGAAGGCGTGCTCACCGGCTGATAACTGTCGGGCCTGCTCCCGGTGGGCGCGCTATCAGAATACATCCCCGACGGCGCGCTCGGCCCAGGAACGGGCTCGGGTGTCGGATATGGCTCTTCCCATTGGTTCGGCCAATTATCTGGCCACTGACCAGGCCAGTTATCATGACCCCACGGCGGATTCAGCCAGGAACTGTCACCCGGATACGGCTCCGGAAAGCCCATCTGTGCTACAGAGATCGCAGCCATCGAGATGAGGGCTGCGAAGGCCAGCACTAAACATTTCATCGTCTTTTCGGTCAATTATTCCACCTCACTTTCAGTCCATGGGCTCTGCGGACTGCGAACTTCTTAAGGAGGTGACCCCCTCTCCATAAGCACACATAGCCCATCAGTGGTTTACTATCTTAATATGATGGGGCTCGCATTTATAACTTATCATGATTGTATTTCCGGGCTCGAAAAACATTGTGGTCGAAAATTCGCGACCAAGATCTTTCTTTGAGTGGCGAGACGGCTTTTCGAATGATAAGGTCGATAAGATCGACTTTCGATCCGGGAATTGGCCGCAAAGCTTATTCATCCATAGTTCTTCTAATTCACCTGCGCATATAATTGATTTATACCGAAAATCGCAAGAGGCGAACTCCTCCCTCTGACGGCGTGGATGAGACTTATTAAGACCAACGAGTTCTCACCGGCGTTCCCTATCCGGCGCCTTGCCGGGCTTAAACCGAGAATGGCGCCGATCAGGACTAAAATCCGGTCTCTCTCTGGAGACGGGCAAACGACGCCCAGTTCCCAGGCGAGGAGACGGAGGCGGACCCATGATCCAACCGATCCGCGATCAAACGAATGTGGTGCCCAGATGAAGCTGATAAACCTGCTCGCCATCCTGTCGCTGCTGGTCGCCGTTTCTGCGGCAGAGCTTGCAGCAGACAGAGACCGATTTGAAGTGGAACTCCATCCCGGTGAGATGACCAAAAGAAACCTGATTCTCGAGAATTCGGGCGACAAGCCCATCTTCGAGATCTCCTCGATCCTCGTGGCCGGAAGCGCGAAAGACCTGGTCACAGTGGAGATCCCAAAGTTCGAGATGCTCGGCCCCGAGTCCGAGGACGTCTACGACGAAGAGGAGGTAAAAGTCGATATCGCGTTCTCCTCGCCGCCGGAGACTAAACCTGGCACATATTCGGGATTCGTCTACTTCTTTGACGATACATCCTCGCTGCCGCTTCTGGTGGAGTTCGAGGTCGAGCTGACCGAGCAGGAGAGCTACGGAGTCAGCCTCAGCATCGACGATGCGAGATCGGCTTCTGCGACCGTAGACCCAGACGAACCCGCGGAGTTCGAGCTGATGGTCAGAAACGCGGGCCTTTTCAAAGACGTCATATCCGTGGACGCGCCCCACCTCCCCCCTCGATGGACGGCAACCCTCTTCGACGGCGCAAAGCCCGTGGACCTGCCCTACAACCTCACCCTCTCCTCGGGGGTGAGCCGCGTCCTCGACCTGGAGATCGCAGGCGAAAGGGCTGGAGATAGCCGGGTGATAGGGATATCGGCGACCTCCCTGAGCGACCCTTCGAAGAACGCCTCGGTCGAAGCGGAGATTGAACTCAACCAGGAGATTCGCGCTTATGAAGCCGTTCTGAAGCTGCCAGAGGTGATGGTGGTCAACAGAACCCACACCGGATCGATCAAGATCAAGCTCAACGTCGACGAGAAGATCTCGGTCCAGGTCGCCGCGCCGCCGGACTTGATGGTCATGCCCCAGAACCAAGTGATCGCGGTCGGAAAAACGAAGTCTGGGGTCGGCGAGTTCACCTTGATGGCCATAAAGCCTGGCCGGTTCGAGATCGAATTTCTGCTTCACGACTCCTACGGAATTCCCCTGCCCACGGAGAGGGCGGAGGTTTTGGCGATAGATACGGCAAAGTTCGCCATCGTGACCGGGGACGGCCTCCTCTATAGAGCCCTGGCTTTGTCCTATGCTGAGGGGAGGGTCAACGATACCGTGCCCGTGATCACCCTCACCGGTGGCGAGCTGGACGAGGGCGACATCGAAGAGCTGGAGGAGATGCCGCTGGCCAAGGTCGTGATTCTGGGGAACGAATCGGTCGTCCCCTCCGACGTCGAGAAGCTTATCGCAGAGATGATGCCAACCGAGAGGATAGGCGGCGAGGACGTCTGCGAAACCTCATGGCTATTCGCATCGATCATCTGGCCTGAGGGCGCTGAAGAGGTGGTCCTGACGGGAACTGACGAGGCGGGGGCCTTTGCAGCATACGAGGTGGCAAAGAAGATCGGCGCTCCCCTGATAATCTGCGGCGCCCATCTCTCCGAGGCGAGCGAGTCAGCGCTGGAAGATATGATAGGAACGGGCCTATCCAAAGCTCTGGTATGGGGCAGCGGGGTCGATGAGGCCGTGATAGAGGCGCTGAAAGATGCGGGCCTGTCCATTGAGGAGGCGGATTAATTGAGACGCTTTTTGACGCTCCTGACGTTGTTTGCGATCTTCGCGATCGCCGCTGACGCCCAGATGGAGAGAGGGACGAAGTCGGAATCCCTGGAAGAGACAATCCTGGTGGGGGCGGACGACTGGCACGATGCGGTCGCCGCGACGCCTCTTGCGATCTGGTCGGAGGAGGGGGGCGTCGAGACGAGGCCCCTTCTCATAATGCCAAGAGATATTGAGGCAGGAGATAGGCTGGGCTGGATCGATCAGGCCGACCTCGAACGCTACGGCCCGGTCCCTGCCCTCCACACCATGACCGCCGCCAACGTATCGGCCCTGGTGATCGACGCAGAGGGGGATCTCGCGAAGAGTCTGGTTGAAGCCGCCCAGAAAGAGGGGGTCAAAGCCTACGTCACCGCCACCCTGGAGGTTCCCGAGGACTCCGGCACGGAGGTCGCCGACGAAGAAGTCCTGGCAGCAAGCGACAAAGATGCTGCCCTCAGCCTGATGGGAGAGCTGCTGGTCCAGGACCTAAGGTTCGAACCGGCCACCAGATCCGGCTCGGTTCCAGGGGAGTTTCAAGACCTTTATCCCGACTCGGCCCAGATAGCCGTCGGCTCCGATGGGATCGTCATCGCCGACCGGCTCTGTCCCGTGGACCCCGATGCGAGAGATTACCTCTACGACCGGGTCGAGGAGGTGATCGAGGATTACGGCGCCGATGGTGTCGTCCTCTACAAGTTCGGGTTCCTGGACGGTGATCACTGTTTCTGCGACGTCTGTAAAGAGGAGTTCTACAACGATACCGGCGTTGACCTCTCAAGAGTCGGGTCCAGCAGCTACAACCGCCAGCTTTGGAACCGGTGGAAGGAAGAGCAGGTCCTGGAGGTCGTCGAAGAGGTCGCAAATATGACCTCTGATCTCGGTCCTGTAAAGCTCGGCGTCGCCGTCGGGGATCCCTTTGATCGGAGCGAGGGGTACAACTACGCCGAAATATCGGATCTGGCCGACTTCGTGGTGGTGAGCCCCGTTGCGCCGGCAGATATGAAGGTGGCTGCGGAGATGACGGATACTTCCGTCTTCGTCAGGCTCAGCGACGACTACGTCGAGTACACCATATCCACCCAGAACGTAGAGGGTACGGTCGGTTACGTCGAAAACCTGGCGAGGGGCGGAGCCTCCGGCATGGTCTTCGAGTACGACGTCGTCTACACCCCCCTCTGGTCGGAGCTTCAGCCCCCGTCCCCCTCGGTCCGGTGGCTTCTCGACCGGCTGGAGGGCAGGACCCTGGGCATAGGTGACGTATTCTGGAAGTGCGATTCAACGATCGATGCCAACGACAGCTTCGAGATGGCATCGAAGATCGCTTCGAAGTGGGAAAAGTCGCCCGGAGCGGTCCTGGTGGGGGATAACTACAGCGCAGGCCTCACCGGTGCCGCGATCGCCTCTTACCTCAACTGGCCGATCCTCTTCGTCGGAGACGAGTTGTCCAACTCCACGGAAGATGCCCTAGTCCGCCTCGGGGCAACCACGGTGGTTTTTGCCGGACCCATATCCGAAAAGGCCCGATCGCGCCTCAGAGATCTCAACCAAACGATCATCGAGGGCAACAGCGAGCTTTTGATCCAGGAGATGAGAGCCCGTGGGGACGAGGTGGAGTCGGTGGTCCTCGCCAACTCTCGCGACCTGTCGCTCCTCGCTCCGAAGCCGGAGTCGGAGCTGAAGAGGACCGAGATCGACGACGACCTCCTCCTGGAAGTCGAGACTAACCCCGTCGCGATACCCTCTGATAGCGAGGGGGAGATCGTGCGGCTCAAGGTCACCCTCAAGAACCGCGGCAAGGAGGAGCTGGAGGACCTGGTCCTGACCGACCTGATCCTGCCCGCCAGGATGGTGATCTGGTGGTCCACGGCGTCGGGCGATGTCGCGCTCGTCGATCCCCTGACCGGCACGGAGCCGACCGCCGACGGCGCCTTCTTCGACGGATCTCTCCTGAACTGGACCCTTGACAGTCTCGGCCCCTCCGAGTTCGCCACCTTGAACCTGGAGGTGATGGTCCTCCACGCCCTCGACGCCGGATGGACTCAGCCCCTCGACAGCGGGATCTCGGTGACTTACAGCGGCATCGACGAAGACGGAAACGGCGAAGACGAAGACGGTGGTGACGGAAACGGCATAGAAGAAAACGGGAAGGTCAGTGGGGCCGAGGACAGGCCCTTTGTCAACATAACCTATCCGTCCCAAACCTCGCCGGGATGGTCCGAGATCTCCTGGAGGGTGACGAGGCAGCCCCACCACGTCGTTCTGAACTACTACAGCCCCACCAGCTGGATGGGAAGCCAGACCTTCGGAGACTGCAGTCCGGAGAAGGTCTGCACCACCTCCGTCCTCTTCGGGAGGCCGGGGACCTGGACCTTTAACCTAGAGGCCTGGAGGGGGGAGGAGGATATCGATCACCGGACCAGGAACTTCACGGTGGACGTCTGGTCTTCCACAAGCCCCATCAACGTGACCGCCTTCAGCCACACCAAGATCCCCAAGCTATCCCTCATATCGCCCACTATGGCCGGGGCCAGGAGGGGAATATTAGTCGACGTGGCAAAAGACCCCCAGTATCTGGACCCCGTCGAGGTGGAGGAGGAACTCCAGACTCTCGTCGACGACCTGGAGATCTCGCCAGAGTACCTGATCGTGGTCGGAGGCCCCGGATCTCTCCCCTTCATACCCACGGGAGAAAGGCAAGAGGTGGGGGCCTTTGAGTTCGATATTAATAGGGAGTATTCGATCGAGCTGGACGACGACGGCTACCAGGACGCCGCATCGGGGAGGATGATAGGCCTCAGCGTCTACGACGCATCCCAGGTGGCGGCAAGAACCCTCGCCTACGACAGGATAGGAGGCGACTGGAGAAACTCTGCCCTGGTGATATCGTCGCCCACCGACCATCCCACGTGGCCCGCGTCGCCGATTCCCCTCCGGATCGGAGAGTACCTGAGGGCTGCGGGGCTGAAGGCCGAGAACCTCCGCTGGGAGGAGGCGACCTACCAGAGGGTATCATCGAAGATGAACAGCGGCGAGAACATAGTCTACTTCTATTATCACGGCGTCGAATGGGGTTGGACGCTCTCCCTCTGGGCGCTGATGGACATTGTAATGGACGAGGAGCAGGTGAAGCAGCTGACCCTCGCCCCTCAGACCACCACCACCTCGGCCTGTCTCACCACCAAATTGAACGGCCGAGCCATCGCCTACACCGATGGGATCGACCTGTTCATCCCGACGAGGCTAGAGGACTCCATGGCCCTGGCCTTCCTGAAGGCTGGAGCCGTGAACTACGTCGGAGCGAGCGCCATCTCCTTTATATTCGGCTCAGATGATCATGCGGGAAGGATGTATCAGGCCCTCGTATTCGAGAACGCCACCATCGGCGAGGCGATGACGGCGGCAAACAACCTTTACATATCGAAGATCCGGGCCACCGAGGGGACCGAGCTCGGAGAGATCGTCGGAACCCAGACTTGGGGCACCTCCGTCGAAGATGTGCTCAATCAGACCGTGAGCATGTACACGCTATTCGGTGATCCGGCTTTCAGGCCGACGATCCCGCAAACCCCAGACCTGCCGTACCAGATCGAAACGTCGAACGTCACCGAATCGAACGTCACGAACGAGGTTTCGGTATCGTTCAAGCCAACCTCCGAGTGGTCCGCCGACTGGATCTACTGGATCGTGGAGGATTCCTCAGACGGCTATCTGAGCCTGAACGCACCCCCCGCCCTGATCGGCGAGGTGGTTCTGCCCGAAGACGCCGAGGAGATAGTGGTCAAGGAGAAGGGACGGGCGATCTGGCACGGCGAAGAGCTGATCGGGAGAGAGAAGCGGGTGGTCTGGCCGGTTTTGAGCCCTGCCATAAACGAGAGCAGGACCTTCACCGTCGAGTACAGGCTGGTGCCGGGCGAGGTCCAGATCGTCAACGTCTCGGTGGGCTGGAACCCCATCTCCCTCCACCTGAACCCGAAAGATCCCTCCGTCGCCAAAACCCTCGATCGAAAGAGCTACCGTGGGATATTCACCCTCTCAGAAGACGGCTGGAACTACACGATCAAGGATGACCACGTGGTCAACGTGACCGACCTGGAACCTGGAATGGGTTACGTCATCGACGGCGAGGAGAACTTCTCCCTGGAGATACCCGGAAAGCCGGTGGAGCTTCCCTACATGGTGGAGCTGCACGAAGGCTGGAACCTGGTCGGAGTTCCAGTGAACCAGACGGTTCCGACAGCCAACGTCACGGTGAGAGCGAACCACAAGCGCTACACCTACTTTGAAGCCGTCGAGGAGGGGATAATCTCGGCCTTCCTCTGGACCTACAGGGACGGAAGATGGGTCCATCTCGAAAAGAACGAGTCCATGATCCCTGGAGAGGCCTACATGGTGGAGGCGGCTCAAGAATGCAAGCTGGAGTTCGGCTGAAGGACTGAACTCCCTATTCTTCTGCGGTTCTCAAACATTCAGGGAATGATGAGGCTCGCTTAGGGAAAAAAAGATCGTGCCATGACCGATCCCGAGGTCATGGCATCTTATTCCTATTTTGGGCGAAATTGACATTTGCAGGGACTTATTCCTCCTTCGCAATCCCACCATCCGACGTAGAGCCTTCCCGCATCCTCAGCGCTATTTTCGTCGCAGGTCACTTTGCAGGTGTAATTACCCTCATCGCTCTCCTGGACTCTCCAGATGATGTAGGTGCTGGAGGTGGCGTTCTCGATCAATTCTCCCGTCTCCGAGGAGATCCCATTATACCACTGGTAGCTGATGTTGTCGCATCCCGTGGCCAGCGCCCTGAATATGGCGGTCTCGTTCGGACATTTGGCCTCGTTCTGGACGACGACGGCCAGGTTCTCGAAGACCCTGTACTCGATCTCGTTGCTCTTGGTGGTGACGTTCGTCTTCTCGTTGTGGACCTCGTACCAGACGGTGTAGTTGCCGGCCGAGTCTGCGGTGAACCAGACTCGATAAGCCCTTCTCGCCTTCACTTGCCAATCAGGAACGTAACTTTGTTTTATTCCGTTGGGCTTCATCTCGTGGATTGTCAATATCCCATCCATTCCGGGAATTATCAGCTCCTTTGCGTGCCTGTCCTTCTGTATCATGAGCCTGGTGGTGCGAACGTTGTTGCTGTACGGAAAGACGATCCAAAGGGCGTTCTCGTCGGGACCTGGCATTCCTGGATGGTCGTCAGTCTCGCCCCAGCCGAGCTCTTCGCCCTCAGATCCCGCGTAATCGCTGTAGAAGTTCTCGTCGATGATCCAGTCGTCCACAGGAGTGACGTCCGATGAGTCGTCCGACTCGTCGTCTCCTGAAACGGCGTCTTCAGAGGGTTCGTACTCCTGCGCCCCGAAGCCCCCCCAAACGAAATCGTCGCCAAAATCGAAGTCTTCGCCCCAAAGGGACCAATCCTCTTCGAAGGGCGAGGCGATCCCACCATCCCCTCCGAGGGACGAAGAGATCCAAATCAGACCGATGACCATGACGGCCATCAAGAGTTTAATTGCCTTCATGCTAACAATCTCCCTGATAGAGACTTTGTAGCCTACTGATATAAAAGATTTATTTTCAGAAATTTTCTTAGGTTTCGGCTCGCCGATCCCTTCATTACCTTCGGGGCGAGCAAGTTAAAATAAGAACGTCGCCAAAATCGACTTATTCGCCCCTTGAGGAGATCCAATTGGCTAGACCTCTGGTGCTCGGAAACGGAAGAATTCTGATCTGCGAGGACGAGAGGGGGACGATTAAAGACGTCTACTTCCCCCACGTGGGCCTTGAGAACCACGGCCACTCCATCAGGGCGGGGATCTGCGACCTTGATGGATCTCGCCGATGCAGCTGGTTTGAGGGCTGGAACCCGGTCCAGAGGTACAAGTCGAGCTTTCGCGAGGACTTCATCAGGGGATCTCCGATCCTGGTGGGAGATCCGAAGCCCGACGAGGAGGGTTTTGTTCACGGCCTGATCTCGAACATCGGAGAGACGGTCTTTCGAAATCCCGCGATGGAGATCGAGGTCGCCTTCCTGGACGCGGTCCACCCCTCCGCGAACGTCTTCTCCAGGATCTTCGAGGTGAGGAACGTCTCAGAAACAAAAATAAACCTGAGGCTATTTTCCAACCAGAACTACAGGATCCTGGAAAGCAAGATAGGCGAGACGGCAGTGGTGGATCGGGACGTGCTGATCCACTACAAGCGCGATCGGTACATCCTCCACGGAAGCGATCCAAAGTTCGACCAGTTTGCAACGGGCACCGCCGAGTGGCGGGGCCTGGAGGGCACCTGGCGGGAGATCATGAAGGACGGGGCCCTCAGCGGAAACCCCGTGGCCCACGGGTCGGTGGACTCGACCCTGGGCTGGACGATTTCGGACCTTGGGCCCGGAGAATCGCGGAGGGTGCACCTGTGGATCGCCTTCGGAAAGAGCTACAGAAACGTAATCAACTCCCACAAGCGGCTTGAGAGAGGAGAAATAGCGAGCCTCTACAAGACATCTTTCAACTTCTGGAACTCATTTCTCGAAAGAGTCTCAGTCCTTCCCGAAGCCGCCCTCGTGGACCGCCTCCCGGAAAGGGTCCGCGAGATCTTTTACAGGAGCCTGATGGCCACCGTGGCTCATATGGACATGAACGGGTCGGCTATCGCCTCTTCGGACTCCGAGATCAAGCAGTTCGGGGCCGACCTCTATACCTACTGCTGGCCCAGGGATGCCGCCTGGGCCTGCATCGCCCTCGACCGGGCGCGGCACCACCACCTCAGCTGCGAAGTCTTCACGTTCTTCTCAAAGACGATAACCGATCGAGGCTACTTCCTCCACAAGTACACACCGGCCGGCGACTTTGGGAGCACATGGCACCCGGTTCCCATGATCCAGATCGACGAGACGGGCCTTCCCCTCTTCGCCCTATACCACAACTGGCTCTGCGCGAGGAACGTCTGGACCGCCGGGAGGTACTTTGGGTCGATCGCGTCCCCCGCGGCCAATTGGCTCCTCCGGACCCTGGACGAGTCCGGCCTCCCTTCGTCGAGCTTTGACCTCTGGGAGGAGAGGAAGGGTGTTTTCACCTACAGCGCCTGCACCGTCTACGCCGGGCTTCGGGGTGCCTCTGAACTGGCCCTCGCCCTCGGAAACGACGACCTCTCCGAGGCCTGGTCCGAGGGGGCAGAGAGGGTCAAAAGGGCGATCGTAAGCCTGCTTTACGACGATCAGCTCGGCCGGTTCAGGCGGTCGATCGATGACTCCGCCCTCGACTCGTCCTTATTTGCCGTCTGGTGGTTTGGGGTTCTGCCTCCCGAGGACCCCCGGGTGGTAAGAACGATGGAGGCTGTGGAGCGGGAGCTATCGCGGCCGTCGGGTGGTGTTGCCCGGTACGAAGGCGACCTTTACGGCGGCCGGATGAACAGCTGGATCATCTGCACCCTCTGGCTCGCCCAGTGGCACTCAGCGGTGGGAAATTTCGAGAGGGCTCTTGAGCTCATAAGATGGTGCGCAGACCACGCCCACCCCACCACGGGCCTGTTGCCAGAGCAGGTGGCAGACGACGGCACCCCGAGATCGGTTCTGCCACTCATGTGGTCGCACGCCGCCTTCGTCCTGGCGGTGCTGGAGTATATCGAGGCCCTTGGAAAGAAGGTGGGAAGGTGCGAGCTCGAGCCGACCGGCTGAGATAAAAATCATCCATCAAGCCGCATTCAACGGCCTTTCTGCCTCGATCCTCTCTTCGAGGCAGGATTTGAGCAGTTCGAAGATCCCATCGACCTCTTCTGACGTGGGGAGAACCTCTCTGGTCCTATCGAGGTAGCCCCTCTCCCTGACAGCCACCAAAGCCGGCCAGAAGTTCATGTCAAAGATCCAGCTCGCCTGGAGGAGCTTGAAGTCGTTGAGGCACCTGAGGTCTTTCACCTTCACGATCTCTCCAGCCTCAAGATCCCGACGAACCCCATCCGAGATCCCTGGAGTGTCGGGAAGGTCCAATTCCAGAGCCTCGTTCCGGTAGCCCTCAAGCTCGCGCTGATGGTAGTAGTCGAGGAGGACGGCCCAGATGTCCAGTTTGTCGGCGTCGCGAAGGAGCTTTGAGAAGAATAGGCACCGCTCCGACTCGTCCTCCGGAAGGGCGGCCCGGTTGTGATATGATATCGCTTTGAGGATGAGATCCCGCTCCGACGGATCGAGAGGGTCGAGAACCCCCTTTTCTAGGAGGACCTTGACGGAGAGGGAGGCGTGGTCGCAGGATCTGCGGTCCGAGAAGGTATTGTATCGGGCGTACTGGGGAAAGCGCCCGACGTCGTGAAATAGGGCCATCACCTCCGCGAGGCGGAGGTCCTCCTGGCCGAGGCCGAGGGCCCGGCCGATCTCGCAGATCTCACCGCGGACGCGGTGGGTGTGCTCCTCCTTCAGGACGATGTTTCTGTCCTTATCGAGATCGGCGGACTTGAAGGTCTGAACGTACTCGGAAAACCAGCGCAAAAGATCATTTAAGGTCTCTTTATCCATCCGGGTCCACCAGAGAGGTCTTCAATCCTCGAAGGCTACGATGTAGACGCCGTCATCCCGCCGCTGGCCCTTGACCAGCTCGCAGTGCCTCAGAATCGCGAACTCGTTTTCCAGCTCCTCGGCCGGGAGGTCGAACCGTCTCGCGATCTCCTCCCTGGTGGCTCCGCCCTTCGAGATGATGAATTCGTAGATCTCTCTCTGAGTATCGGTGAGCCCCTCGGCCCCGACGAGGCCCGCCTTCTCCCTCAAGATCTTCTTTGACCTTACGGCCCAGGGGTCGCAGACCTTGATCTTCTGGTGGGCGTTGATGTAGCAGTTCTCGCATATCTGCACCCCGCCCTCTTCGATGAGGTCTTCTGCTGGAAACTCGCGCCCGCAGCGTTCGCACTTCTGGATATCTATTTTATCGTCGCCCATTTTTATCCGCCTCGTCTCAACTTCAATCGTCCACCAAGCCCTTCAAAAGCGCCTCGTACCGCTCTTTGATCCTCTCGATGATGTCCATATCGTAGGGCTGGTGGGTCGGAACCTGGATCTTTGCCTCCAGCTCCTTGTAGTCGGGGGCGGCAGATATGCCGTTTTCGTCCGTGGGGATCCCAAGGTCCAAGGCGATCTCCTCAATCATGGGGGATAGGGGCTTTATCGGGCGGGCACCTTTCGCCTTTTCTCTGTACTCTATGAGGAGGGAGTCGATCTCCTCATGAAGGGATGTGGTCTTCTCGGGATCGAACCTGCCCGACTTTTCCGCGATCAGATTTATGCTATCTTTGGCTTGGGTGAAGGTCCTGATGCCAGCCTCGATCAGTTCGCCTGAATAATGCTCTTTTGCCCTCTCCTCGTAGCCTGGGGCTATGACCAGGAGGTCGAGCCTCTTCATCAGCTGGATGTCGTTTTTGAAGGGCTTGTAGGGGTTGACGACTGCAAACTCCAGGCCCATCCGCTCGGCGAGGCTTCTGTACATGGGGGTGACTCCGAGCCTCTTTTTCTCCTTCATCACCCTCTTGACGAAGTTCGGGTCGTCGAAGTCGAGGCCGAAGTACTCGGCGAAGTTCTTGGTGGTGGTGATGATCTTCGTCCTCCCCTCCTTCTCGGCCTGGATCAGGCCCAGATCCTCCAGCTCCTTCACGTGGCCGTAGCTCTTGTTACCCCTCACCCTCGCGAGCTCGCTCTGGGCGATGGGCTGGTTGTAGGCGATGACGGCAAGGGTCCGCAGGAGGGGGGCCTCCAGCTCTTTTGGGCCGACCTTGCTCACCCGGTCCGCTAAGCTGGCCCGAACCTGCATCACATACCGGTCCTCAAACTCCTTGATCTCGATTCCGCCTCCCCTCTCGGAATAGTCCCTGACCAATTTTTCTGCCAGTGTCCTGACGGTCCTGATGGCCAGGTCCGTCAACTCCGCGATCTCCGCGAGAGACAGGGGCCGGCCTGCTGCAAAGAGGGCGGCCTCCACCACGGCCGCCAGGTCTTCGTCCTCGGAAACTTCGCCCGCCAAATCAGATCCACCTCACGCGAGCGGTTCCCCCTTCCCGCCGGGGTGCCTCTGTATATAAAGCTCGCCGAAAAGGGTCTCCTGCTCAAGCCAGATCTCCCTTCTCCCTGCCATGAAGAGAAGAGAGACGTAGTTCAATACGTCGCAATTTCCGATATCCGAAAAGGAGACCCGATCCTCCGTCTCCAGCCTCCCGAAGATCAATCCACGAAGAGCCCGGATCCGGTCCTCGATCCCCTCCTCGTGGGCCCGTTCCATCGCCTCCTCTACCGTTGCCTCGGGCCTCTCCCTCGTCCTGATGACCTTCCTATCTGCGACCGTCTCTGCCCTCTTCAGCTCCGATATCAGCTCGTCCAGGGTGACGGGCCTTCTTGTCCTCCTCCGGATGGGAGGTACCGGGAGCCCCTCGACCTGTCGCCTCCTGAAGACGGGGGCGTCGTCGAACTCGTCGAAATAGTCATCTTCAGGCCCATCGTCACCCTCCTCGATCGAGTCGGACTTCATCCTCAAGAGGATGCTGGCGTAGAGGAGGGTTCTGCCGAGGGCCGGAAGGTCTCTATCCCCCATCGACTCGATCCTCTCCAGGAACTTCTCGGTCACCTGGGAGAGGTCCACGTCCCAGGGGTCGATCTCCCCTTTCCTCGCCAGGTCCAGGAGGACCTGGACCGGGTCTGGCTCCAGGCCGAAGGGGTCTGGAAGATCCGAGACTTCGACGACGGAGCTCAGTTCAGACACACTCCTGTTACGGTGGATATGTTGTTCTCCTGCATCGTCACTCCAACGATGTACTTCGCCTCCTGGATCATGGGCTTACGCAAGGAGACGACTATGAACTGCGCCATCTCGGCGATCCCCTTGATCAGCTTTGCCACCCTCTCGACGTTGGCGCCGTCCAGGAACATGTCGATCTCGTCCAGGGCGTAGAAGGGCGCGGGCCTGAATCTCTGGATAGCGAAGATGAAGGCGAGGGCGGTTAGGCTCTTTTCGCCCCCGGACATCGCCTCCATGCGGTGGAAGGACTTCCGGGCGGGCCTCGCCCTGATCGTCATCCCGCCGCTGAGGGGGTCCTCCTCGTTCTCCAAAATTAGCTCCCCCTCGCCCTCCGAAAGCCTGTGGAAGGTATCCCTGAAGTTCTCGTTGATGCCGTCGAAGGCGGCCATGAAGGCCCCCCGCTTCATCTCCTCGTACCGGTCCAGCTTCTCGAGTAGGTCTTCTCTCTCCCTCTGGAGCGTCTCTCTCCGGTCGCGGAGCGTCTCCCTCCGGTCGAAGACCCGGTCGTACTCCTCGATGGCCAGCATGTTCACGGGCTCAAGATCTTGCATCGACCTCTCGAGGGCGTTGATCTTCCGGATTATCGTCTGGCTCTTGGGAGGCTCTGCCGAGACGTCGACACCGCAAGCTTCGATCTCGGCCCTGAGGTTGTCGGTCGCAGACCTCATCTCCATGGCCGCGCCATCGGCCGCCGCGATCCGGGCCCGGATCCGGTCAAGCTCCCGGTCGGTGGAGTCGACCTCCCTCCCCTTGGCCATGGTCTTGTCGAGAAGCTGGCTTCTTTCGCCCTTCAGGCCGGAGAGCTCCTCCTCGATCTCCTTTTCCTTTCGGGCCAGCTCGGTGAGGGCGAGCTTCGCCTCCTGGACTCTCTCGGCCGCGATCCCCTTCTTCTCCATGGCCGCCCTCTTCTTCAGCTCCCGCGCCTCTTTTCTTGCGGCAAGCTCCGCTTTTCGAGCAGAGCAGCTCTCTTCCCTCAGCCGATCGCCAGTGATCTCAGCCTCGATCTCGGAGACCCTCCGCTCAAGCCCCCGGATCTCTGCCTCAAGGCCGTCGGCGAGGGCCGACAGCTCCGGGATCTCAGAGCCTTCCAGGTCCCTTTCGAGAGCCCTCGCCCGCTCCTCGTGACCCCTGGATTCAGACTCCATCTCCCGAATCGCCCTCTCCATAAGGTCGAGCTTCTCCCTCACCTCGGCGGCCTCGGCCTTCATCTCGGAGAGCCTCTTCTCCCGGTCCTGGACGGACCGTTCGAGCCGGAGCTTCTGGTCCTCGATCTCCTCCAGCCTGAAGCCGATCCTTGCGACCTCCCGGCCGAGCTCCTCCATCTCCCTTCTGACGGTGGAGACCTCACCTTCGACCCGATCGAGCCTCTCGATCAGCGCCTCCCTTTCGGACTGTGCCAAAAAGACCTTCCTCGATGCCTCTTCGAGCTTCTGCCGCTCGTCGGCGGCGAACTTGAGCCTGGACTTGAAGTGGCCCCCGGTCATGGCACCCCCTTTCTCCACGAGGTCCCCATCCAGGGTTACCATCCTGTAGCGGCCCATGAGCCTTCGGGCCGTCTCCAGGTCTCTCACCACGAGGGTGTCTCTGAAGACGTGCCAGAAGGCCGGAAGGAACCGGGGGTCGAAACCGACGAGGTTGAGGGCGTAGTCGACGACGCCCGATTCATTTGGTGGAACCGGGGGCCTTCCCGACTGCATCTTGTTCAGGGGAAGGAATGTGGCCCTTCCGGCCCTCGACCTCTTCAGGCTCTCGATCGCCCTGGCAGCATCCCCGTCGGTCTCGGCGACTATGCTCTGAAGCCTCGCGCCGGCCGCCACCTCCAGGGCCGTGGCGTGCTCCTCGCCGACCTCGCCGAGCTCTGCTATCGTTCCGTATAAACCGGACAATTGGTTCTGGCTGATGGCGGACCTTATCGCCTCCACGGCCCTGCTGTAGCCCGACCCCTCCCCCGCCGACCGCAGGCTCGCCTCGGCCCTCGCCTTCTCCATCTGGAGCTTCTGGAGCTTCTCGTCGACCTGGCCCATCTCCCGCCTTATCGATATCCTGGCGGAGTCGAGGTCGTCCCTCTCCTCTTCGAGGTCCGAGATCCGGTCCTCCAGACCCCTCCGATCCCGAATGATCCTCTCCTTCTCCCGGTCGAGGCTGGCCATCGTCTCTTTTGCCTCGGAGATCTCGAGAGCCTCCTCCTCCCGCTCGATCGACCTTCTTCTCGCGGCGTCGAGGTGCCGGTCCCTCTCCCGCATAAGGTCGGCAACCCTCGACTTGGCCTCTTCCCACTCCTTTTTGACAACGGAGAGCTGGTCTCTCAGCTCTGCGTACCGTGCGTCGGCCTGGGCGATCTTGTCCCTGTAACCTCCGAGGGTCTCCTCCCTCTCCTCGATCTCGGCGAGGATGCTCGCCTTTCTGATGGACCCGTCCCTGATCTTCGAGGAGAGCGCCTCCGCATCCCGGCTGAGCCGGTCGGTCTCCAGGTAGTCGGACCTCTGCTCGGCCTCCATCTCAATGATCTCGGCGTCGGCCATCTCGATCCGGTTCTCCTCGGCCTCGATCTGGCCCTTCCTCTCCACCATCCGCCGTTTGACCTCGATCTGCTCGTCCTCGCCCTTGTAGGTGATCTCGGAGTTCAGCTCCTTCAGCTCACCTTCGAGGTCAGATAGCTCGGCCCTCTCCCGATCCAGCCTCTTGGTGAACTCCTCATCCATGGCCCGAAGGCCCTGCCCCTCCCTCTCCAGGTCGGCGAGGTCGAATTCGGCCTCCTTCAACTTCGCCAAAAGCAAAAAGGCCTCCTGGCGGCGTTTCTCCTCCCGCTGGGCCTGGTAGGCGAGGGCCCTGTCCCTCTCCTCGGAGAGCCTCGACAGCTGGGATTCGACCTCCTCCAGGATCACGTCGCCCCGGTCGATCCTCTCCCTCACCACCTCCAGCTCCTCGAGGGCCTTCCTCTTCTTCTCGTCGAACTCGGCGACGCCAGCGATCTCGTCGATAATCCTCCTTCTTTCAAGAGGCGACATCTCGATGATCCTGGTGACGTCTCCCTGCATGACCACGTTGTAGCCCTCGGGGGTGATCCCGGCCCTGGATAGGTGATCGTGGATCTCCGTCTGAGTGCAGGGATTGCCGTTAAAATAGTAGATGCTCTGATACTTGTTTTTGGTCAGCCTGACCTTCCTGGATATCTCGATGACGTCTTCGTCCACCGGAACTGTCCTGCTGGAGTTGTCGAACTTAACGGTCACCTGGGCGAAGTCGGGGTTTTTGCCGTTATCGCCCCGGTATATGAGGTCGGGGAGCCTTTCGGCCCTCATCGCCCTGCTGGATGAGAGGGATAGGGCGAAGAGAAGAGCGTCGACGACGTTGGACTTGCCGCTCCCGTTGGGACCGGTGATGGCGACAAAGTCGTTGTGCAAAGGTATCACTACCTTCCTGCCAAAGGACTTGAAGTTCCTGAGCTCTATCTCCTTGATGTGCAACCTCGACCACCCTTTGCTACTCCAACCCAGTCCGGGACGTCTCATAAAGCTCCCGGCCTGAAAATCTCAGAGCGCCTTAATCCCTGAGAACCCCCTGGTCGATCTATAATTGGAAAATCCTTTGTATCTTCTCATTAAAATACCTATTCAAGGCCCTATATCTTATTTTCCCCGGGTTTCGGCGGAATTTTTCCTCAATTCCCGAGGGCGGGCCCGATAGATTCTCGACGCCTTCTGCTGGATTTCGCACCTTTCCGGCCTCGCATCTGCCCGCGCTGGCCGAGTCGAAGACAGATTGATTAATTAATGAGGACCAACGAGGAGGCTTTAGAGGCTGGTTTATTGCTGGAGTTTTTGATCTTCGCCGTTAGCCTGGTTGCCCTCTACTACGGAGCGAAGTCGATCACCGAGAGCGCCGTCCACTTTGCCAAGGTACTGGGCGTATCCGAGTTCGTAATAGGGGCGACGGTGGTGGCCTTCGGCACGGCCCTTCCGGAGTTCTCGACGTCCATGGTGGCGATGCTGGTCGACGGGGGCAGGCCTGAGATCGCCGCCGGAAACGTCCTGGGATCGATCCTGGCGAACACCGGCCTCGCCCTGGGCGCAGCGGCGATGTTCTACGGAATATACATCGATCGGAAGATCCTGGAGACGGACCTCTCCTTCCTCCTCGCATCGATGCTGGCGGTTTTCGTGGTCTTCCTGGACTTCAAAATTACCTGGATCGAGGGGATCTTTCTGATCGCGATCTACCTCTCCTTCATCCGTCACGAGATCTCAGAGCACCGAAAGAGCGAGTCGAAGGGAAGCGAAAAGTTCAGGCCTAAGTACCTCGCCCTCTTCCTCGCGGGAATCGTCATGCTCTCGGCCGGCGCGAGCTACATGGTCGATGCGATCAGGGCGATCTCCGCCACCCTGGGTCTCTCCGAGGCGGTGGTGGCGGTGGTCCTTCTCGCGGTGGGAACCTCCCTTCCCGAGATCAGCACCGCCATCGTCGCCGCCAAGAACGGCCGGGGCGACATCGCCATGGGAGACGTCCTTGGCGCCAACACCTTCAACGCCCTGATAATCCTGGGGGCCTCCTCCCTGATTCAGGACGTGGCGGTGAACGAGGCCTTCGTCTCCACCACCCTTCCCGTGGTCGTCTTGATCAGCCTCCTCCTCGGATTCATGGTCCTGGGAAATAGGATCACAAGGTTTGAGGGGAGCATGCTCGTTGCGATATACTTCCTGGAGATTATCACCATTCTGACGATCCTCTGAAAAAAAGATCGAGCCACGTAGAAAAATTGTGGTTCGAGCTGAAGTCCCAGGCTTTGTTATCTCTAGCTCGATATTATCTTCTGAATTAGCGCCATCATCCCCGGCTTTGCTCCCTCTGCAGGCCCCGATGGAAGGGACTGCGTGCACATGCTGAGGGAGCCGAACATCTCCTTGTTGAACCGGTCGGTGATCTCGTCGAAGATCCTCTTGTAGGCGACGCAGTGGGGGTCGACGCCCTTTATCTCGCCGCCCGTCGGCGCGATGGCGTTGTAGGGGCATCCGCCCCGACAGTATCTGATGTGCTTGCATCCCTTGCATTCCCGGTCTACGTACTCCTTGAACTGGTGCATCCGCTTTCCGGCCTCGGATTTGGCGAGGTCTTCTTGGCTCGGATGGTCGCGGACGTTGCCCATGACCCACTCCGGCATTCCCACAAACCGATAGCATGGATATATGCTACCGTCGGGCCCCACCGCAAAGGTGTCCTCCATGCAGTCCACGTAGGTGCAGACGGTGCCCCGGCCGGTGAAGACGCATCTGCAGAGGTCGTTGATGTTCCTGATCTCGATCTCGTTCATATTTTCAAGATATTTGTCCAATAGATAGACCAAAAGCTCACCATACTTTTCGGGTGCTAGCGCCCATTTTCCGGGGTTGTCGTCCTTCAGGGATGGGAGGGCTGGATGGAGCTTGAAGGTGAGACCGTTCTCCAGGAAGAAGTTTACGATATCCTCCTTGAAATCCACAGAGTAGGAGGTGAAGGTGCATATGAACTGGACGGAAAGGCCGTGAGCCTTGGCGATCTCGTAGCCGGCCATCGTCTTCTCGTAGTACCCCTCAGATCTCTGCAGGTCGTTGAGTTCCTTTGGACCGTCCAGGCTTGAACCGAGGGGAATTTTGTAATCAGCCAGGACCTGAGCCAGCTCCGGGGTGAGCTTCCATAGGTTGGTCTGCAGGGCAAAGGCTATTTTCAGATGACTTAACCCCTCCGTCAGCAAAGACAGAGCCTCCCTATAAAAGTCGGCGCCTGCGAGAAGCGGCTCACCGCCGTGGAAGGTGAAGGTGACGGGATCGTCCCGGAAGTTCTTGAGCCATTCGACGATCTCTTTTACGGTTTCGATGGTCATTATGGGGGACTTTTCATCGGAACTCCAGCAATAACTGCAGCTGGATGGACAGCCCAACGTTGGGATTATCATCACGTGAAAAGGCCTTTTTTGAGACACATTCTTTTTTGTCTTCTTCAACCTACTAATAGTTTTCCGGCTTCAGTTTTCCAGCATCCATCAGCCCGCAAAGGCTTTACCCTCCCCGGTCCGATCTTGAGGCGGAGAGTTGCTGGATGGAGATACTGGCGGACGTCGGAGGCCGACCGGGCCTCGACTGCAAGGGTTTTTGCAGTTACTGTTACTTCAAGGGCGTAAAGGAGATTAAGCCCCTCGGATGTAAGCACTGCCCCCCCTTCCAGAAGGGCTGCGACTACTGCTCCAGGGCGATCGCAGAGGGCTACCCCGGGTTCAAGCCGATTCAGATGGTGGCGATGGAGGTGGCCCAGGCTGCCTTCGGAAGGAAGCCCGATAAGGTGACGATCAGCGGCGGAGGCGACCTCAGCTGCTACCCGGATCTTCTGGAGCTTGCCCGTATGGTGGGGCAGGGGTCCGTCCCCATACATCTCGGCTACACCAGCGGCAAGGGCTTTTCCAAGGGAGACGAGGCTGAGGATCTGATCGAGGCCGGGGTGAAGGAGGTCTCTTTCACCGTCTTCTCCACAGATCCCGAGCTTCGAAGAGAGTACATGAACGATCGGCACCCGGAGGCAGCTTTGGCAAACTTGCGGACCTTCGCCAGGAACTGCGACGTCTACGCAGCTTCCGTCCTGATCCCCGGTGTCAACGACGGGCCCGAACTCGACCGTACCTGTCGGGACCTCGAGGAGATGGGAGTCAAGAACCTGATCTTGATGAGGTTTGCAAACGAGAGGGAGCAGGGCCTGATCCTTGGAAACGAGCCGATCATTCCAGGCGTCGTTCCCCATTCCGTCCAGGAGTTCAAAGACATCGTCACCAAGACGAACGAGAAGCGCTCCTTCAGGGTGGCGGGAACACCCTTATGGGACCCGGTCACCTCCTCTCCCTTCGCCCTGGCACACCACAAAGACCAGATCGCAAGACTTCCCCAGGTCCGAAGGGGTGCGACCCTCATCACAAGCTCCGTCGCCCACCCGCTCCTCTCGGCCATATTCGGAGAGCTCGGCGACAAGGTGAACGTCGTTCCCGTGAAAAAAGACATAGGCTGCCTGATAACCATCCAGGATCTGATCGACCTCGACCTCGCCGAGGTGAAGGAGACGGTGATCCTGCCGGGAAGGGCGATGGCCTGCGACTCCGACATCAAAAAAGCTCTCACCAGGGACGGCGTCGCAAGGCTCGTGAGAAGGGGGCCCGACCGACTCACCGTCGACGGCGAGATGAGCATCAGCATGACTCCCGAAGAGGTGATCGAGGTGGAGGTCGAGGCCTTCACAGACCTCATCGAGGAGATCAACGCCCTCGGGGTCTGAATATGAAGACGACCATCGTCTCGCCAAAGATTTACACCTACGGCTCCCTCGTCCTGGGGGGCATCCTGAGGGATAGGGGCCACTCCGTATCCATCACCCGGGACCTCGCCTCCTCCGGGGAGGCGACCCTCCTCAGCCTCTTTTCCACATCCCAGCTCATGGACCCCGATATCAGGGAGTTCTCGAAAAGTTGTCCGCGAATATACGTGGGTGGGCCCGTCGGCCTCGTCCCCGAGATCGTCCTGGGAGAGCTTGAGGTCGACGCCGTGGTGATGGGCGAGGGGGAAGAGGTCGTCGCGAGGCTCGTCGAAAAGGGGCCTTCGGCCGAGATCCCGGGCGTCGCCTTCCTTCAAGACGGAAGAGTCGTCAAGACCGAGCCAGAGCCCGCCCGTGATCTGGATCACGTCATGCCCCTCATCCCCGAAGACCTAAAGAGCCAGAACGTCCGGGGCGCCAACGTCTATATCGAGACTCACCGGGGCTGCCTTGGAGGCTGCACCTTCTGCCAGGTCCCTCGGTTCTTCGGCCGATCGATCCGGAGCCGAAGCATCGATAACATCCTCGCCGAGGTTCGTGAGATGAAGAGGATGGGCGTATCGAGGATTGCGGTCAGCGGCGGGACCGGGTCCCTCTTCGGCTACGGAAAGGAGGTGAACAAGGAGGCCTTCATCGAGCTCCTCAGAGCCCTGGCCGAGATCCTGGGGCCGAGGAACCTCTCAGTCCCCGACATGAGGGTCGACTTCGTCGACGAGGAGATTCTGGAGGCGGTCCGAAGGTACACCGTCGGCTGGGTCTTCTTCGGCATCGAGTCGGGAAGCGAGAGGATGCTCAAGGCTATGAAGAAGGGGACGACCCCGGAGAAGAACCTGGAAGCCGTCGAGCTGGCTCACCGCTGCGGCGTCAAGGTCGGGGGAAGCTTCATCGTCGGTTACCCCGGCGAGGACGAGGATGACTACCAGGCGACCCTTGACTTCATGGACGAAGCTATGCTCGAGGACGTCTTCTCCAGCGTCGCAGAACCGATACCCGGAACGCCCCTCGCGAAGCTCGCCCTGGACCATCCGAGAGACGATAACCTCCTCTACCAGGATCACACGGGCGATTACAGGGCCCTGAAGCTCTCGGAGGCCGAGGCGAGATGCTTCAACCTCATGCTCCACGGCCAGAACTGTAAGCCAGTGCCCAGGCTCGTAGATGACGGTATGTACTCCGCCTTTTTGGAGGAGGCGAGGACTCAAGGAAGAGACGTTAGGAGGGTGATGGACCTTCTCGAGAAGTACAGAGACTGCATCACCTGAAGCCCCTTCATCAGCCGAAGGTCTCGACGATCCAAGCTTCGAGGTCGTCTCTCGCCGCCCTCAGGGCCTTCATCCTCTCCTCAGCCACCTCGGCGACAAGGGGGTCATTGAGGGGCTTATGAGCCCTCCTCTTCCCACCCGGGAAGAAGGGGCAGGGCTCCTTCTCCCAGTCGCGAATCTTGGCCACCACGTCGAAGGCTGTGCCCCACAGTTCCTTCAAACTTTTGGACCTTTGGCGAGATATGTCTATGCCCCTTTCTGCCATCACCTCTACCGTCAGGGGGTCCATCTCATGAGGATCGACCCCTGCGCTGTAGGCGAGGTAGCGGTCACTGCAGAGGTGGCGGAGGAGGCCCTCGGCCATCTGGGACCTGGCGGAGTTGTGAGCAGAGATGAAGATGACTCTCTCCTTTTTTGACATGTCACCAAGTTTGAGGCGCTGAATATAAAAAAGTTGCTGAGATCAAAGGGACCACACGATCTTGAAGAGGATTTCAAATCCGATCTTTCGGCAGTAGAACCCGTTTTTCAACTCGTGATGGATCCACAACTTTTGAATCTGATTTTATAAGATAGTGGCGATTATAAGTGCGCTCGGACGCCGTCGCGTAATAAAACTCCTGGAGAGGGGAGTGGAGGAGACGCGGTGGAGATAAATAGCTTAAAGGTGCTCCAGGTATGCCGCTTGGTCTCGCATAAACTATGGTCCAGTTTCCGCAATGAAGGAGTTCTCAAAATGGTCGTGGTACCCATCGTCTCGGGGGATATTGACTCCCTGGTAATGTGCAAGATTTTGAATAATGAGAGGCAGGAGCAGCATCCCATCTTCATCGACTTCGGCCAGATCTCCAACGA
>Ga0268285_1000327_pt1 | contig 28977 bp, 32 predicted proteins | sample saktaG_2_FD_190144 | JGI IMG/M metagenome (GOLD analysis project Ga0268285, IMG submission 190144) | Saline water microbial communities from Sakinaw Lake, British Columbia, Canada - sak_2013_06_06_120m | ecosystem: Environmental > Aquatic > Non-marine Saline and Alkaline > Saline ... | reverse complement strand
CGCCACCCTGAATAGCTGCCCCTGCAGCAACACATTCATCAGGATTAATACCCTTATCTGGATCCTTGTTAAGGATTGACTTAACCTTCTCCTGCACAAGTGGAACACGCGTTGAACCACCAACCAAAAGGACATGATCAATATCCTTAGGGGTAAGACCGGCATCAGACATAGCCTGTTTTACAGGACCAATCGTCTGCTCCACAAGGCTTCCAACGAGCTGCTCAAATTTAGATCTTGTCAGATCAATATCAAGGAATTTTGGTCCTGACGAATCGGTTGTGATATACGGCAGATTAATGTTGGTCTTCATGGTCTGAGATAGTTCTATCTTTGCATTCTCAGCCGCATCACGCAGGCGCTGCATTGCCATGGGATCCTTTGAGAGATCAACGCCCTCTTTCTTCTTGAATTCCTCAGTAAGGTATTCAATTACTTTCTGATCAAAGTCATCCCCGCCAAGATGATTGTTTCCTGCCGTTGATTTAACCTCAAAGACACCATCGCCCAGTGTCAGGATAGAGACATCAAATGTCCCACCACCGAGATCATACACGATAATGGTTGCATCCTCTTCTTTATCAATTCCATATGCGAGAGCACTTGCAGTTGGTTCATTAATAATCCGCTCAACATCAAGACCTGCAATTTTGCCTGCATCTTTAGTTGCCTGACGCTGGGAATCATTGAAGTAGGCAGGAACGGTGATGACTGCTTTTTTAATCTCAACACCGAGATAGGCTTCTGCATCAGTTTTAAGTTTCTGCAGGACCATTGCAGATATCTCCTGTGGAGTGTATTCCTTTCCACTCAGGGTATACTTTTTATTTGTTCCCATACTCCTTTTAACGGATATCACGGTTCCATGAGGATTTGTCACTGACTGACGCTTTGCAAGACTTCCAACCAGACGTTCCCCATCCTTTGAAAAAGCCACAACTGATGGTGTCGTGCGGCCTCCTTCAGCATTGGGTATGATTGTCGCCTTTCCTCCTTCAATGATTGCCATACATGAATTGGTAGTACCAAGGTCAATACCCAGAATTTTTTCTGTAGCCATATTATTACTCCTGTGATCCTTTCGATACAATTACTTTTGCGTGTCTAATTATTTCGTCATCTTTACAGTACCCGCGACAGGCAACATCAATGATGATGCCTTCCTCTTTATCTGAAGGAATATACGCAATTGCTTCATGTCGTGAAGGGTCAAATTGCTCTCCTACAGATGTAAAGGATGCGATTCTCTGACGATCCAGAATGGAATCCAGTGCTTTTTTAAGATGTGTCAGTCCTTCCTGAGATTGCGACCCTTCATTTGAGAGAGCACGCTCGAAATTATCAGACATCTCCAGCAGATCCTTTGCAAAGGATGAGACTACACTCTTCGTGCGAATCTCAAGATCGCGAATACTTCGTTTTCGAACATTTTCAAGATCTGCAGCAAGTCGCAGGTAATTCTCATGAAGCTCATCATAGCGTTGCTGAAGTTCTGCCAGAGGATCAGGCATACTTGTTTCTTCCTCCTCCATTCCAGGTTCTGGTCCGGATTGTTCTTCAGTGGTATCGTCATCTATGACATGCTCATCTGCGGGCTTGTTCATGATTCTTCACTATATCTATTGTATTGTAGTTCTATATATAATTTTTTGCTATTTTGGGAATGAATGCTTATAAATTAACTGGCACACATAAGATGAAATGTGGTGAATTTGACGATAAATGAAAATTCATTGGGAATTCGAAGGGATTCGGATCCTTGCATATCATTTACCTAAAGTTAGGATGACGCATGCAAGAGATACACCTCCACCAAAAAGGGGCCATCCTACCATAAAGACTATCTCTGCACCCTACCTGAGATTCCAATGAGAGAAATATAATAATCTTTTATGATATTTCAGAAGCTTGACGGTTAAACTCTGTGCCGGCAACGGATCAATGGAAAAGACAACTCTTATTTCGAAGACAGAACACAAAGAACTAACACCAAGGTCCTGAAAATTTGTGCTAGTTCTCCTGATCCCTCATCATAAAACCAGCTAAATGTGTCATCAGGATGAAAGGACTTTTTTTTTCCCAAACTCTCCAAATATCACGTATTGGAATAATTAGTATTCCATACTGATAACTCCATACCAGATCTAAAATGAGTATACTTAATTCAGAACAGTATCATGTAGACTATTTCCGGATTATGTCTAATAGAGACAAATACCAATAGTATACCATGAAGCGGGCTCTTCTCTCAGTATGGAACAAGGAAGGAATACAGGAATTGGCAACAGCTCTCCATACAGCAGGTATTGAAATCCTCAGTTCAGGGGGCACCGGAAAAACACTACAGGCAGCAGGTATTCCATATATAGAAGTATCTGATTATACCGGTTCACCTGAGATGATGGATGGTCGGGTAAAGACACTACATCCACGAATACATGGGGGATTGCTCGGCAGAAAGGGAACAGATGACAGGATTATGGGAGAACATAACATCCTGCCAATCGATCTCCTCGTTGTCAATCTCTATCCCTTTGAAGAGATGATGAAACAAGCCTTGGAACTCGAAAAATTGATAGAGTTTATTGATATCGGGGGACCAGCAATGATACGGGCAGCAGCTAAAAATTACAAAGATGTTACGGTAATTATTGACCCTGCAGACTACTCCCTGATTATTCACACTCTTACAAAAGGGGGTCTCTCCCAGGACCAGCGACTGGGTCTGGCTAAAAAAGTTTTTGCCAGAATGGCTGCATATGATGGCACAATAAGTAACTACCTCTATAGCATTGATACAGATTTTCCTCCAGTCTGGAACGCCCAATATCAAAACGGCAGAATACTTCGCTATGGAGAGAACCCACACCAGAAAGCAGCAGTGTATGGAACAGAAGGAATAGCAGCTGCAATTCCCGTACAGGGAAAAGAGATGTCATATAATAACTACCTTGACCTCGCAGCTGCGGTAGATCTGTTACGGGAGTTTACCACCTGCACATCAGTCATTGTCAAGCATAACAATCCCTGTGGAGTTGCTACAAGAAAAGCACCACTTGATGCGTATATCACTGCACGTGACTGCGATCCGACCTCTGCCTATGGATCAATAGTCGCTCTTAACGAGGAAGTAGATGAAGAGCTGGCAGCAGCGATAGCATCGACTTTTGTCGAAGTCCTGGTTGCTCCTTCTTTCTCAACAAAAGCACGTGAAATACTTAAGAAAAAAGAAAATTTAAGGATAATATCACTTCCATCACCAGTACCTGGTCCTGAAATCAGAAGTATTGACGGAGGGGTTCTTATACAAAAGACACAATACAGCCCTGAATCCTGGATTGTCGTTACTGACAGAGACCCAACAGCCGAAGAAGAAGAATCAATGCGGTTTGCCATAAAAGTGTGTAAACATACAAAGAGTAATGCCATCGTCTTTGCCAAACCTGACCGCGCACTGGGAATCGGAGCAGGTCAGATGAACCGGGTGGAATCCGCAAAAATTGCCATTATGAAAGCAACTGAATCACTAACAGGCTCAGCTGTCGCATCAGATGCATTCCTGCCATTTTCTGATACATTACAAGTTGTTGCAGATGCCGGTGCTACTGCTCTAATTCAGCCAGGCGGTTCTATCAGAGACAATGAAGTCATAGAAGAAGCAAACAAGCGTGGAATGGCAATGATATTTACCGGTGTCCGTCATTTCAGACATTAGTAATTTTCCCGGAACTTCACACAATCCAAACGTTATTGTGTCAATAATCATGCTTATAGCAGAGAAAACGCATTTTTTAAATCCACAATTTTTTGTAAGGTGTACGTAACAACAATCCTGTGAGGTTACCCATCCCCCATATGCCATGGGAATTAATTATCTTACAGGAATTTCCCGGACCTTACGGGTTTATCCTTAATACTGTTATTCTTCATCATCATGTTACTACTGCATAATAAGCAAAACCAGGGCCGTTATTAATACCCAGATTATTTATATCACAACAGAGAAATCAATCATTTATGTGTAAACAAACGCGAATTCTGGCTCTCCTGCTTATTATTCTGATGATAAGCATCTCATTTGGTGTCTGTTCAGCAGCATCACGACCAGCAGATCTGACCATTTCAAAATTGGAAGTTCAGGTAATAAAAAGAGATTCAGGAAATACAATAGAAGTAATTACTGATCTTTACAACCAGGGAGGAAACCCGACAGATCCGGTAAGCATTGATTTTTATCTGGTAAATGAAGCATATGTAGATGATCCCACACTACCGAATGCCTATTCACTCTGGGGAGGTTTTTCTGATGTAACCGATCCAATAGGTGTTAAACAATACTACCAGGACGTGGCATTCTTCCCGCTTCCTGATATCGATCAGATGGATAACTTTTACATCCTTGCAGAAGTGAATGCAGATAAGGAAATGGAAGAGATGTCATATGCTAACAACCAGAAAATTACCACTTATGCAGTTCCTGGTATCGGGAAACAGGGCCTGACCAATCCGGAACGTGTACCGGTTGCACGACCTACACTTGTTGTCAGACCCCAGTCAGGAGATTATGGAAAACCAGATCTTATGATCACTGATCTCGATGCATACATACGTATTCGTGGAACAAACAAAGAAGTTGCAATATTTACAGATTTATATAATATAGGGACAGGGCCATCAGGTGAGACAACATTAGACATCTGGCTTGTCAATGACGTATATCTCAATGATCCCACCAGTCCTGCTGCTGAAAAATACTCATTCGGACACAAGGAAATCCTCGATTTCATTGACCAGCGTATGATCTACACAGATACAACCTATAATCCACTTCCAAAGATTGATACAACCAACCCCTATTATGTAATGGTTCAGGTCAATCCGGATTCCTCAATGGCCGAAGATGATTATACAAACAACCTTGCGGTAACGACATACCCAATTTCTGAAGATGGAGGAAAGAGAGCAGACGAGATAGAAGGTCTTTCCAGACCAGGTGCAGCAAAAGAAGGCGTAATGGAGTTCCTTGAGACCGGACTTACAAGTCTTGATGACATCGATGATCTCATTGATCTCACCAACACCGCAGCATCGGAGGGGCAGGTTACAAAGACATCAATGTACGCCACCCAGTTAAAAACAAATGCTCAGTTTGCCTATATGAATCTGGATAACATGCAACTGAGTGATGAAAACCGGTTAATCGGTTATGATCTCCTGCGATACTTTGAATTCCTAGAAAAAGCTGCAGAAGACTATGCAACGTATACCACGTCACCAGGTCCCTCTGGATCATTTTCAGTAAGTGAAGGTGAAAAGTACCTGTCTGATGCAAAAGAACAAATCGCCAGCGCAAACACATATCTCACCACTTTTCTTTTAAATATCGGAAACTGGGACTTTTCGATGGCAGGAGGAGAGAAATCATCAGAGGAATGGACACAATATTACCTGGACCGGTATGATACACTCATCAGTAAGATGAAGACCTACAAAGAAGAAACAGCAGCACCTACACCAACACTTCCAGAGGTCAGAAGAAGTAATGCACTGATGCAATCAACCTAAAAAATATTTTTGACCTTTTTTAATAATAGTATCACTCATCCCACAATAGTATTAGATATACTCATACAACAGAGAAAGTCCGAATTTTACGCCCTGATTGGTAATGATACCATCACAGCACGTGTCTTTTTCTGAATTATATGCATACCAGAAATAAATGTAAGTGTTAGTTTTCAGATTGCCATAATTATAAGGACACTCAATATCTGCTCACTATAGTATATACAGGCAATATTTTTCATCTTCTGCAACATCTCAATTCACACCACTTCCTTTTTCCGTGCTGAAAAAAATATCAAACCTATATCTTATTGCCTTGTATTCTGATGTATGTGTATGACCCAGTGCTATCCAATTCGGGAACTCATGCAGATAATGGTCTCCTCTATCGGGACAATAACAGGATCCCTTTCAGATGAAGAGACAAATTCTTTTCTGATGCTGATTGAGCAGGCAGAACGAATATATGTGTCTGGTGCCGGGAGATCAGGGTTCGTCGCAAAAGCATTTGCAATGCGCCTGATGCATCTTGGTATGACGTCTTATGTAGTAGGAGAGACAGTAACTCCGGCATTTTTAAAGACTGATACCCTTATTGCCTTTTCCGGTTCGGGAACAACCGACTCAATTCTTGAGGTTTGTCAGACCGTACATAAGATCGGGGGAACACTCTGCCTGATAACAGCGACCCGGAACTCACCGATGGCAAATCTTGCTGACAAACTTGTTATCCTTGATACTGATGAGGCCGGATACATACAGGAAGGTCCTGACCATTTTGATATCAGACAACTTACCGGAGAGCATAGATCACTATCCCACCCCTGTGCACCTCTTGGCACTCTCTTTGAGACATGTGCACTCATTCTGACCGATTCCATCATCACTGCACTGATGGAGATGAAACATTGCAGCATGGAAGATATTGTCCATAGATATACTAATATGCAGTAAACAAATCGGGAGAAAATAGGTTTTTGAACACATAGAGACTTAATTATACCATCACTTTAGCATAAGCATATATTTTCCTGATTCACAAAAATATCAATACCAGGTGATTCGGAATTGAGATACTTTCTTAATCCCTTATACTCATATCTGAATCTGTTTTTTTAGATGTGAACAATCTTTTGACTCCTAGTATACCAGTTGATTGTTCAGCCACATCCCAATAACCATGAACATGTATTCTGATATTACCATCCAGTGACCTGAATATAATGTATGTCCCACAATTTTTCCCTTTATTTGCCTCTGGATTCCTAAAATAACTAACACATCAAAAATTGCGAGCAAAAAAAGCCTGATACAACCCCTATATTGGGGTGACATTTAAATCCCCAGCCTGCCGATTAAAAATAATTGTTTTACTGGACTGGTGCTCGTTGTAAACGATATACCATCAGAGACTCTCCCCCTTCCACCGCCTCACAAGCAACCATTGCATAGGAATAACCATATAAGCAAAAAAGTTTTTCACAGGCTGCCACTCCGGTAAGTGATGAGATAAGAAGGAAGATTTTCCCTGTATCTACCAGATATGAAGATATATTGGCTAGAAATCTTTCGATAAAGACACGTCCATTCTCTCCCCCGTCAAGAGCATACTCAAACCAGTCATCAATCCGCTCATCAGGGAGCGTTGGAAGATAAGGAGGATTGCATATGATAATATCAAAACGGCATGAGAAACATTGACAGATATCAGTTCTCACAACATCAACCCCACGTTTTCTTGCAGCCCGTACAGCATGTGGATTGATATCAGTTGCAATAACCATACCTGATGATACTTCACCAATACCGGCAGCAATCTCACCACTGCCAGTGCCTACCTCTAAAATCATATCGGCACCGCAAATCTCCTCACTGACTGCAGCTGCCAAAAGCCAGGTGTCAGCTTCCGGCTGATAGACCTGCTCTGATATCATAGATGCTGTTTGCAATTGTTGCATAATCCTCTAAATATAATTCTTCCGGACGGAGATTGAGGATCTCATCATTCAGATTCTCTACGAGTTCTGTCACCACACATTCATCAAAGGAACTCTGTGCATGCCGAATGATTGACCGTATCGTCTTTCTGCGTTTTGAAAATAGTGTTCGAACCAGTTCATCATAGATATCATAATCATGAATGAAAAAGAGTGGTGGGCGAGGCTGTAACCAGACAACCGAGGAGCGAACCTGCGGAGGAGGTGTAAAACATCCGGGAGGGAGAGAGAAACAATGACGTACTCGTGCAAAAGTCTGTACCATCACTGAAAGACGCCCGCAGGAACGGCTGCCAACCGGTGCCATCATCCGATCAGCAAACTCTTTCTGGTACATCAGGATGGCGTCAGTAAACGTAGTCTCCAGCAGCCTGAATGTTATCTTTGAGGAGGCAGAATACGGTAAGTTTGCAATCACATACTCAGAAACAGGAAGATCCATCTTTGCGGCATCCCCTGCGATAATCGTGCATCTTCCTTCTGCTATCTCATCCTTAAACGTGTTATGTAAGACACTAACCAGATAATTATCCAGTTCAATTGCAGTAACCCTAGCTCCCCGTTCCAATAATGCCCGGGTTAAAAGACCTGTACCAGGTCCGATCTCAAGAACATCACGATCAGAGAGATCAAGAATATCTGCAATACGGGAAACTGCTCGTTTATCCGTTAAAAAATGTTGATCCAGCCGTGCCTTCATTTTGATGTGAAGACATGATACTTGATCTCCGGATCCTTAATCTCCTCGAGGATCCGGTTGGTTATCATCTTATCAGGATGAGGTATCGCCTTAATTCTTGCAGATATTTCTTCAAAGCTCTCAAATGGCTTTTTTTCCCGCTCTTCAAGAATTTCCCACATAAGTTTCTTACCAATTCCCGGAAGGAGATGTAACATATGAAGTTTTGGAGTAATAGAATGGGATTTATTATAATAATCCACATACTCAGGTTCTCTATCCTTTACAATCCGTTCCACCACAAAGGGAAGTTCCTGAACAGAACCATGTGTCAGTTCATCATATCGCAGCCGTCGTTTCACCCGTTCAATCTTCTCTCTCTGTTCACTGCCAATATAGACCAGCTCTCCGATATCTATGTTAACAGTCTTTGGAATCAGTTCCAGAAGTTTAAACTGTTCTATCCCTACTGCCTGAATGATGGGATCCCGTTTGTATATCGGACGGCGATCATTGGAATAACCGTTCGGTAATACATCCAGTACGATAGCATTTACTTCCTTCTTCTCCGAACGCATCTTTCCTCTCCTTTCTGAATATTAGTAGTGGGTGATTATAAGCTCAATGATGGCTTCAATCTCTTCTGCTGTATGAGCATACTTATCTTTGGTAAATATCGCCCGTACCTCATCTTTGGTTCGTGGCATCGTATTAACCAGCCTGAATGCAACTTCAGGAGAGACTTTTTCAAGTTTCTGAAGTATCTCCACCAATTCTTTTGATTTTTCCCGTGATGAATGAGCCATCTGATTCGCATGCTCAATACTCCTGCGAAACTCATACGACATCTCTTTCTCCTTCTCAAGGCGGGAAGACTCGATAGTGAGTAACTCTTCTCGAAGCTCAGGGAGCGTAATTAAATCTTCACGAATAACGCCTTTTATCTTCATACGGGTATCTCACTCGTGTATTTAGTACTGTTGAGGTCTTAAATGCTGGGGTCTGGATATAACAACCTTTGTTGCATTCCCATCAGGAACCTCAACAATCCACGCGCGCCCACGTTTACCAATAACAGTTCCTGTTTTCCCATGAAAACGTCGGCCAGGCATTCCTTTCTGAATGCTGGGTTCTAATACAATATGTACCTTCTGACCCATCTCGAATTTCTGAATTACCCGTGTTACAGGTAGAACACCGCGTTCCCTTAAGCTTTTTTTGAGTTTATATCGTGTCTTTTTACGTGGACCATTGTGATGTGCCATAGTTCATTCCTCCTCGTTCATTCCTTCTACCTGTACAACATCAAGTTGTATTACTCGTGCCGGACAGCCAAGGATATCGGAAAGATTGGGTGTAGTCCTGCCCCCGTCTCCGGAAATCAGTTCTTTGATGTACAATCCTGCTTCACCAAGGACTTCAATCTCAAGGAGATTGCCTTCCACCCTGTTACAGGTAACATCAAGAACCATTCTCTTCCGGATTTTATCTGCCCTGCGGTGCGCTACCCTGGTTGGGGTGCGCTGCTGTATTTCAGTGCCTTTTAGTTGATCTGTCGCCTGAATAAGGGCATCCTGGGGCACAGACCCATCTATATCGACCAGAATCCTGTATCTTTTATGCCCCTTGCTGGCTTTAAGGGTTTCCACCTCTCTTCGTGCGCTCCACCGTAAACCAGTAACTGCCACACGACCTTGTGCATCAGTATTAATCGCCTTCTCTAAATCATCTAAAGAAATATTCCTGATATAAGGAGTGGATATTTCCATGATAAAGGGTCTTCCTGAACCAATCATCACCGCATCTATATCCTCCCGACCAGCCCCATGGAGGATAGCATCTGACCCATTACATAGTCTCATAACAGGCCGACCAATCAGTTCTTCTACTGAATCTGCATACTGTTTGCCTGTCCCGTTACAGATCTCGCATCCGGCGCCCCGGCAATGCCTGCAATCCCAGTGTGTCTGTGGAATACCACGTTCATACTTGAGATACCGTCCATAGAAAAATAGCGGCCTTATCTGAACTTCAACCTGATCTCCGGGAATATCAAGTAATACAACAACATCAGGATCAGTAAAATTAACTTCCAGACCGGTAAGCAGGCTTACCTGTTTGCCAATCTCCCGATTCACCTCTGATTTAAGCGGTTCAGGATCGACAAGACTAAAATCACTCCATATCATCTCCTCACTCTCACTGATAAGAGGAGGAATGCGGCATCCCATCAGAAACGTTTTACAATCTATTCCTATAAGAGACGTTTTGACACGTTCTGCCCATGTAGCGGAAGTATCAAAAAAATTCCCACATATCCAGCATGGATCCTCTGGTTGAACATATGGTATATTATCTTGTAAAGCAGCACTAATCCGGATGGCTTTGCCACGTTCGTCATTTGATAAACCAAAACTTCGTTTCGCAAAGAACCTGCCAAGGCAGTGATCACAGATATCTCCATACTCTTCTATTCCCCGATAGAGGTCGGTCATTGTCACTGCTGAACCGTCGGGCGTGTTTTCATTCTTTTCATCACTCATACCGTCTTACCACCGTTTCATTGACCGGCCTGTCTTCATCAATAAACTCCCGTAACCATAATTCAAGCGATACCAGTTTAAAGATACTCTTTGCATTGTCTTTCCCTGCCATATGATCTGCTACCAGACTCTCTACCCGGTCCGCTCGCCAGTATGGCCTGCTCTGAAATGATGGAGATAACATGATCTCCGTGATAAAAGAAGCTATGGTTTCACGTCTGAAAAAATCGGCGCCTGAAGTACAAAAGCCAATTTTATCACGTCTTTTTTGTACATCATCAGGAATAACTCCTTCCATACTCTTTCTAAACATTACTTTCGTTCTGCCATCCTTAAGCTTCTGATAGGATGGTATAGCCTGTGCCTGTTCAACAACGTGTACATCAAGAAATGGAAGTCGTGACTCAATGCTCCATCGCATTGAACTCTTGTCACTCCATCTGAGAAGATGAGGAATCGCCGTAGCATGCAGAGTTAATGAAAGGCCATCCCGAAGAGATAAACGTCTCCATCGTGGATCTTTTTGGCATGTATCTGTTACAAGCTGATGATTAAGCCAGGGGAGTGAATATAACCGGAAAATTCGTGCGAGCAGAAAGGTCGGAATAAAAAAACCGATTAACATCTGTACCACTAAAATACTCTTAAAATGTTTCAGACAAAGAACCAATTCTGAAACAAATCGTATAATATTTCCTTTTATAATGAGTTCATAGAGATACCATGCAAAATAATATTCATATCCTGCATAGATCTCATCGCCTCCCTGACCGTTTAACAGAACCTTTGCACCATGTTCATGTGCAACCTTCATAACCCTGTACTCAGCATAAGGCCCAAATCCAGTGACCGGTTCTTCCTGGGCACGAATAAACTCTATAAAGTCATCAATAAAAGTATCACTGCCAAATCCAGTAAAAATCTGTTCAGCCGTTATTACCTCACTGACAGCCCTGATAAAACGAGTCTCATCTGATGCATGCCCGGGTACTGCAAAAGAATACGTTGTAAATGGATATGGGAGAATGGTATGTAATATACATGCTATGGCTGATGAATCCACTCCCCCGGAGAGACAAACACCTACAGGAACGTCAGAAACTGTCCGGAGTCTGACCGCCTCTTTAAAAGTCTCTTTAACCTCATCATGTGTTGGTGCAGGTTTCTTTTTTGGCTGATACCACACCCTGACAGTGGAGTTTCGATTCTGTATATCATATATCAGAGTATGTCCGGGAGGTACTTTTCTTATACCGGCATAAAACGTAGTCTCATCATGATCTTCCAGACTGAATGCAAGATAGTTCATAACCGCAGAGGTATCTGCTTCTCTTTTTATGTCATGCACAAAAAGCGCTGATATCATCGAAGAAAAGATGAACCGGTTACCATCAGTATAATAGTACAGAGGTTTGACACCGAACCGGTCACGAGAGAGGATAAACTGCTTTTTTTGTGTATCGTAGAGACAAAAAGCCCACATTCCATTGAACATATCAAGACATGAGAGTCCATATTCCTCATATGCATGAAGGATAACCTCTGAATCGGTATTGCTCTTAAACTTATGACCTTGCTTAACCAATTCAGTGCGTATCTCCATAAAATTATAGATCTCACCATTGTATACCAGAATAAGAGAGCCATCCTCATTCTTCATTGGCTGAAGACCCCGGTCACTGAGATCAATGATGGAAAGACGGGTGTGACCTAGAGATACGGTATCATCACAGAACCGGTTCTCTGCATCTGGTCCCCTGAACCGATTAACTCTGTTCATCTCGTCAATGAGACCTGTATCATTCCAAGAAAAACCACTTATTCCACACATATCTTGTATTCGGGTGTATATTCAAAGATTAGGAGATATCATATTATTTCCGGTATAAAGAAAGAGACCCTGATTATCCCAAAAGACCAGGTTTTGTCATCCTTTTAATACACATACTGCACGATCACGTTCATTATGTAAAAGGACGATAGCATGATCTGCATGCACTACACAGGGACCCAGTGATATCCTAAAAAGGTCTTTTACCTTTTCTTCTTCTTCAGATGTAAAATTGCCATGATCGCTAAGGAGATAACTATCATATCTCATTGCATTATCGTCCATGCGAACATCTTTACCTCCCTCATCAAGAATAACAAACTGATGCTCAGACAGTAATTCAATAAGTCCTCCTCGTCTGACTGCGATACCAGGAGAGGAATCACGAAAGAGTGAACCACATGGCATTGAGAGCGCCTTTTGGATATGTGATGCAATATTGCGTTCATCCGGACTGAGATACTTCACACAAGAACCATCAAACCGAATCGTCTTTGGTGCATCGGGTTTTCCTAATAACAGAAGATAACAGATTACATCCTTTCTGATACCATGAGAAAGAAAGAGAGAGGCTGAAACACACCGGCAGAGAAGATCCATTCTACCCGCTCCACCGGGAAGATCAGTCAGACGAAAGTCACCGTTTGTACAGGCATTATGACCTATTACGGCAAAGTAAATCATAATCAGGATACGCGGGAAAAGCGCTTCATCAGACGCTGGATGTTTTTATCTCCGCCTTTCAATCCTTTAAATGCACGTTTCATTGTCTTATAATATTTGAGAAGTTCTCTGACTTCTTCAGGGGTACCACCAGCACCCCTCGCAATCCGGTGGACCCGTGGCCCGCTTATCACCGATGGATCATCAAGCTCTTCTGAAGTCATTGAATCCATAATGATACGATAACGCCCCATCTTATTTGCAGTGACATCCAGTGCTTCAGCAGGTACATCCATCCCTCCAAGAGGCAACATACTCATCACCTGCTTTAAGGGACCCATTTTATTGACTGCTTCCAGTTGCTTATACATATCACGGAGACTGAATTTGCCAGACATCATGGCATTTGGATCAAATTCATCTTCTTTGATACTTTCCTGTACACGCTCAACCAGGGCCTTAATATCACCCATGCCTAAAAGCCGGGAGATGAATCCATCAGGATCAAACCATTCCAGATCTTCAATGGTCTCACCCATCCCGACAAATACAATTCCACTCCCGGTCTCCCCCACTGCAGATAGTGCTCCGCCACCCTTTGCAGTTCCATCCATCTTCGTGATGATGACGCCATCTATTCCAATAGCTTCATGAAACCGGCGAGCCTGATCCCGGGCCTGTTGCCCGAGAGCAGCATCAATCACCAGCCAACGGTGAGTTGCATGGGTAATTGCATTCAGGTCTATTATCTCCTGAATCAGTTCATCCTCTAGTGCATGTCTGCCCTGAGTATCAATAAGGAGTATTTCTATTCCTTTTAATTGTTCAAGTCCTGCCTTTACAATAACCCGGGCATCAGACTCATCAGGATCGCCAAAACAGGGAACATGAACCTTATCACAGAGCGTTTTTATTTGTTTATATGCACCGGGACGAAATGTATCTGCACAGATAACACCAGTCTTTATCCCCTTTCTCTGAAAATATCTGGCGATCTTGGCAACTGAGGTTGTCTTTCCACTCCCCTGTAACCCGGCCATCAATATTATCTGATGGGAAAGATTGATCTCAACTGGCATTCCTACCAGTTTTACCAGTTCCTCATAGACAATGCGTAACACATGCTCCCTGACTGTTGTCCCTCTTGGTGGTTCTTCATCCAGAGAACGTTTTTTAATCGCCTGAGAGAGCTGCATCACCTGTTTTACATTGACATCAGCCTGAATAAGAGCACGTTGAAGATCTTTTACCAGTTCATCAACTGCTACTTTGTCTATGACTGTCTTTCCAGCCAGCTTTTTTAGAGCATCCTTAAGGTTGCTTCCAAGACCCTCAAGCATCAGACATCACCAGAAAGAAGTTCCTGTACAACAGAATCTGGATCAAACAACATGATATCATCATATCCCTGTCCCGTCCCAATAAAGACAAGTGGTTTTTTAACTGCATACGCAATCGATATTGCAGCTCCTCCCTTGGGATCCATATCAACTTTCGTAAGCACTATTCCATCAATACCAACTGTCTCTGCAAAATCCTTAGCTCTGATAACCGCATCATTCCCTGCAACTGCTTCATCTACATATAATATCAGGTCCGGATTGATAACCCTCCGAATCTTTGCAAGCTGGTTCATCAAATTTGCTTTATTATGAAACCTTCCGGCTGTATCTCCTAAAACAACATCAATACCATGTGCTTTTGCATATGCAACAGTATCAAAAAGTACTGCTGATGGATCTGATCCTTCCAGATGTTGAATTACTTTCAGACCCAGCCTTTCACCATGGACATCAATCTGCTCAATAGCTCCCGCACGAAAGGTATCACCTGCACCAAGGACAACTGAAAACCCTTCTTTTAAAAGAAAATTAGCAACTTTAGCAATTGAAGTTGTTTTTCCAGTTCCATTTACTCCGGTGAAGAGAATTTTTATCGGATGTTCATGGGTAGTAATGTATCCGATGAGATCAAAACCATCACCAAGAACACTGAGTAAAGCATCTGAAAGTGATGTCGTAACAACGTCGTCGATAGAATGTCCTATCTTTCTTTTGGAACCCTGGAGATCTTTCCTGACATGAGCAATTATCGCATCAGTTGCCAGAAGAGCTACATCACTCTCCAAAAGAACCATTTCCAGTTCAAAAAGTGGTTCATCAAGATTCTTTGCAGAGATGATAAATTCCCGATCTTTGACCAGAGTAGAAACCTTCTCTAAAAAAGACGGTTTTTCCCGACTAACTGATGAAGATTGTTCATCGACAGTATCTGATATCGGTCCATCATCAGCAGTACTGATACCATGGACATGATTCTCGCCTGATAAGTAATCATCACAACCTGGCCCAGGGGAATCAATCTCCTCAATATTTTTTCCTATTGTCTTTCTGACTGAAGAGAACTTTTTTTTTAGTCCCTGAAACATCAGAACTCCTTCATTAGCGGGGTGGACGGACCTTTGCCGCGTTTCCAGGGACACCCTGTCGACGTCCCTGTTCTTCTTGTGACTGCTGATATAAATATTCAAGTCGGTTTGAGATGTCACGAATTTGTGACTGAAGCCGGCTCAATGCTTCTGATACCTTCTTGTATGAGGCATTCATCTCAGTTATTCGTTCCTGTAAGAAACTCACAGATTCTTCTGATGATTTAGAAACAACAACTTCTGCACCGATATTTACCAGAAAACGATCAGAATCAACAATCCTGACCCTGGCATTAACTCCACCTCCAAGTGGAAGCAGCACGATCCCCCTATCTGTTTCCTTTATCGCTGTAAGAGATTCAATAGCGCCATTCCCTTCACGTACACCTTCTTCCAGTAATGAGAGCTGACGGGTCAGTAACTCTGCCTGTTGTGAATATTCATTCAGATAAACCTGAAGAGACTGGACCTCTCGGGGATCGACCGGTGACATAATCTTACTCACCTGATAATTCTTTAACAGATGTGATAGTGATATAGGGTCGTTTTAACCGATGCTTGCTTCCAATTTGAGTAAAGATACGCTCTTTAGCCTGGTTCTCATTTGGTGCAGTTACAATCTTTGTATAGGGCTTCCAGGTATCTTTTTCCTGGAATGTTCCAATAATCTCATATTCTTTATATTCCATAGTAATTCACTCATAAAATCGAAAAATATCCTCAATTCTCCCAAGTTCATACCCGCTCGTCTCATTACCAGCAATATATCCATGTGAATTGGCGATGAGACCGGTTCCTACTAGCGCATTGCCCATATTAATCGACCCAACCCCAATAGGAAGATCAGTTACCTTCTCTATCGCTGCTATCTCTCCTGGGGTTGCCCGTGGATTTATGATAACACCATTATTGGTTGCAACACCAGCCATACCAACCGTTTTTATTCCACCAAGAGTTAGTCTGATAACCGGGACATCGAGAAATGAACCAATCTCCTGTACTAGAGCGGAATCCATCTCAGGGTGAACTGCAGCAAAGCTATCATTTGCAAGAATGATATTCCCAGCTGCATTCATTCCCTCCTCAAGGAGAAGCAGATCACGCCATTCTTCAAGGGCCTCTAACTCTTCATCTCTAATAAGACCGGTAACAACAAATCCATTGCTGTTTCCGGCAATGAGAGAACCGACAATCGGACTTCCCTGAATCGTTATCTGAATAACTTCCACTGAAAGGTTTTTACGTACCTTTTCTGTGTATTCTTCACCTGCTTCCGGAGGTACAATTGCTACATCTTCAAATACACGTGTGAAAACGCCAATGTGTGGATCGCCTGTAAATGAGACCGTTTGGTCCATCTTACTCCTCAGCAAGTTCCGCCTGAACCTGCCCGTCTTCAAACTTCATTGCACGGATACGAATCCGTGACGGAGGCCTCTGGCCACCTCGCTTCCAGACGTGCTCATTTATTCCCATATCAAGTTTGACATCTTCACTCTTCATATGACGAGCCAGAAATTTCCTGATATCAATCATGGCAGTCTTACTTCGTTTCCAGCGTGGAGCACGTTTTGCAGTGCTGAGAGGGATGACATAAACCTGTTCTTTTAATTTATTTGTCATATTACACCTTTAACGTGTTTCGGCGCCAGTTTCTTCGTTTCGGATGGGTTGAAACCTTCCGGTTTGTTTTAATCATGACCCACTGGGGAACACGTCGGTTCTGCTGAGTCTTCTTTGATAGGCGGATTTTTCTGCCTTTGGTTAATTTACTCATGAAAATCCCTGTTACTGTTTTCCAATGACCAGTGACTGCTGATGAGCAGGAGGAAAGAGATCACCTACAGAGAAACCCTGTTTATGCAAAGCATACCGTATCTCACCCTCATAATCACCATTCATAATTTCACCAGTCTCACCGTACATTACAACAAGATACTTATCTGCAAGTCGTTGTACTTCACGTTTTCCAAATCCAAGAAGAGGACGAACATAGGAACATCCATAGGTGTCTGCAAGTGATTGTGTTTCAGATCTTGTAAGCATCGGTACCCGATCCTGTAATCGTGTTCCGTCACCAATAACGTCATAGATCTCTGCCATTACACGTAGAGCTGACCGATGTACCATATTTATAGCATCATTCACAAATCCACATCTAATTATCATAGCAATAACCTCATCCATCAGACCATCAATAAATACCCGTTTGATAAGGGGGAGACCCAATGCTTCTGCAGCGCATTCAATGGATGAAATCCCATGCTGTGCATCAAAGACAAAAGTATTGAGTTCAACTTCATAATCACGCGAGAGCATGATTGCAGCAAGTGAACTATCTTTGCCTCCACTAAACAGAATACCAGCTTTCATCCTTTTCTTCGAATGTGAAATTCGCGTTTTTGCGGTGTTGCCTGTTGCAACATCGCTTTGAGCTGTTCATCCGTTATCTTCTTTGATATTCTTCCACTCTGGGCAAGCGATATCAATTGTTGTTCTACAGATGATGCAAAATCAGGACGGGTTAGTTTAATTGCGTTTAAGCGTTCCCGGGCCTCTGGCTCTAATATCTGCATCAGCGCCATCTGAACTTGTGCTTCCTGTTGTTTCTGACGCGCTGCTTCGTCTGCCTGCGTGGATGCCTGATCCTGCATCTCGGCCATCCGTCTTCTGCGTAATTCAGCTAGTTCGTCGTTACCCATCCTGTTTACCTTGTTTTTTATTATTCTGTCGTCTTCTCTTTCTCAATTGAGTAGGCAACACCATCAAGGAACGATGTTCCCTGTGGTGATATTTTCCTGCCGGTCTTATCATGAATTACAAAGCCTGCAGCTTCTAACTGCTGCAGGGCTTTTCTTATGACAGACCCACTGCCTTTCACCCAACGTGATGGTTTGGAACCACAGTCCTTCTTTCCACCATACACTGAGCGTAATCTCTCTACACCTACCGGTCCGTCAACATAGACGCGCCTGAGTACTGCTGCTGTCCGGGTATACCACCAGTCAGGATCTTCTGGTGGCATTTCCTTGTGTGCACCAGTCTTGGCAAAGGTTGCCCACTCAGGTGCCTCAATTTCTGATCTACCTTTCAGTTCCTCTGCTACACGTGAAATAAGTCTGTCAGCAGGGACATCATATACTGTTGTCATCGGTTGTCAACTCACACTTACGAAATGATAGTCTCTATTTATAGGGATGCTGCTTTATTATATATTTCTGGTTCACGCTTTTTTTGCATACATTGACCGATCCCCCAGGATGAATGTATGCCCACGCACCTGTAAAAGCGCAGTTTTGGTTATCTCTGCAATCTCATCAGGATTTACCTCCGCGCTCTGTAACCATTTTACTTTTATTGCCTTACGTAACTTTACCTGGTTTTTGATCTCATTGACAATATTTTCAGAGATACCAGATCTCCCAATCCATATTGTCGGTTTAAGATCCTGAAACCCGGATTTGGTAGGAGAAATCTTATTTTTTTTCATTTTTATCACCTTTCTTTTGTACATGATATCTTCTCTGAAAACCACATTGAAGACATGTTATTGTCACTTTCCCCCGGTTTATCCGCGTGCGACTTGTCAGTCCTGGAATGAAATAACCATAACACCGCCTGCAGTATCTTCTCGTGTATGCAGGACCAGGGCGTATCCGCTCTTTCATTGCAATCTGTCGTGCACGTTGTACACATTGATTACTAAGAGAGAGATCTTCTTTTGCAAACCTTTCAGCCTGATAAAAAAGAATTTCTATCCGTTCACGGGCAATATTTTTCCGTGTCGGTTTGCGTCCGCGTGACCCCATATGTGGTTATCCTTGACCCTTAATTTTTACAATCCTACCCCTTTTCTCTATTCTGCCTTCACATACAAGTTTTAAAGCTTCTGGAAATGCGATATGCTCCTCAAGGAGAATACGCGCAGAAAGTTGTTCGGAATCGTCATCATCAAGAACCGGTACTACCCTTTGAATGATTACAGGACCGCCATCCATCTCTTCGGTCACATAATGAACTGTACATCCCGCAATCTTCACACCATATGCAATTGCCTGTTCCTGTGCATGTAAACCAGGAAAGGAAGGAAGTAATGCCGGATGAATGTTGAGTATTTTATCATGAAATCTCTGTACAATGGTATCACCCAGAAGTCTCATATATCCGGCAAGAACAATAAAATCAGGAGATAATTCTTTCATCAGGGTTATCAATTCCGCTTCATATACAGTCTTATCCGGAAACGTTGCATAGTCAATAATAAAGACAGGAATATCTGCATTTTTTGCGATATCAATTACAGACGCTTTGGGATTATCAGTAATGAGTCCGACACATCGCGCAGGAATGTACCTGTCTTGTATCTTTTTTACGATAGCCTGAAAATTTGAACCTCTTCCTGATGCAAGAACAATAATCTTTTTCATCTGATTACCCATACACTTCAGAACTGATCCTGATTGGATATTTTGCGTTCAATCAATAATTTTATTCGTAAAATGCGTTTTCCTTTCATATGAAGCACATTGAGCCGTATCCCATGATCAACGAGTTTAATACTCTCTCCCACTTTTGGAATATGTCCCAGATTATCAATTAGAAGACCTGCAATCGTTTCATAGCCTTCAGATATGGGAAGGTGAAGATCCAGTTCCTTATTTAAATCATCAACCCACATTCTGGCATCTACTGAGTATACCCCTTCATGAATTAAAAGTAGTTCTGGTTCTTCAGTATCAAATTCGTCCAGTATATCGCCTACAAGTTCTTCTAACACATTTTCAATCGATGCAATGCCCACAAAGCTGCCATACTCATCAAGGACGATGACCAGGTGTACCTTTTTTCGCTGCATTTCACGCAGAAGATCATCAATTTTTTTGGTATCAGGAGCAAAGAACGGTTCTGAAGTCAGAGAAGTAATCGGAAGATCCTTAGAAGGATCTAATACGCTATGGAATACATCCTTGATATTTAGCACACCAACAATTGCATCAATCGACTCATGATAGACTGGCAAACGAGAAAATCCGGTCTCATGAAAGATGGTAAGTACATCTTCAGGTGATTTTGTATCTTCTATCATGACGACATCAATTCGGGGTGTCATCACCTCTCTAACCGTGGTATCACCAAATTCAAGAACGCTGTAAAGCATCTCCTGTTCATCCTGCTCAATTGTACCTTCTTCCTTCCCAACATCAATCCATTCCCGGATTTCTTTTTCTGTCACCAAATGATGAGAAAATGGATTTCCCCCGGATACTGAGTATGCTACCCGGTTAAAAAGCCATATAACAGGAGAAAATATCCTTGAAAGAAAGAGAATTGAAGGAGAAACAGCAAGACCCAGTTGATTCGTATACCGTGTTGCATACATCTTAGGCCCAATCTCTCCAAAAACCAACATTAGAATAACAACTACAAATGTAGCTATCGTTATTGCAAGACCGGTAGCACCAAAGATTCCAATTGCTATCGCCGTTGCCATTGATGCTGCTGCTACATTGGCAATATTATTGCCAATCAATATTGTTATGAGAAACCGATCAGGATCTGCTTTTAATGTAGCAAGAGCTTGAGCTCCTTTTCTGCCTTCATTTACCAGTGTTCGTACCCTTGCACGTGTAATCGAGAAAAGAGCAACTTCTGAACTTGAAAAAAATGCTGATAATACAAAGCAGATGATTGAAAGAACAATCAGAATATAGTTTTCTATCATCAGAATATCACACAGGCACTACATATCTATGAATATTATTCAAAGTATGCACTAACGTGTACCTTTATCTGGTAATAATTATTCTCCAGAAAATATAGTTCTGATAAATTGTACTTCCTTTTGTAAAATATTCAATTTTTGAGAGGCATCAAGAGTAATCCCTGCAGTCAGGTCATTAATTTCAGAGGTTATTAATCCATTATAGCCGGTATCATTGAGATAAAAAAGCAGGTTTTTAATGACCGGATCACCTGCGACCGGCTGATGTAGGCCGTATGTTCCAGGACGCGACAGATGAATGTTTGCAATTCTTCCCTTGCACTGATCAATAAAATCTTTCACGTCATTAGGATTTCCATTTGAAAGGGCATGACAGATGTCAATGGTGCAATATAACCAGGGGTGTAAATCAAGGCATTCTACCATCTGTTCAGGCGTATGCAAGAGAGCATTAATCTTTGGTTCCATATTCTCAATGGCAACCTTACATGAGCTACTGACTGATACCGGTTCTATTGATTCCAAAAGATAAGAAAGACGTTGATAATCAGCGGTTCCAGCCCGACGATGAGCAGTTCTTCTTCCAGGATGAATCGTACATACAGAAGCACCAATGGAATCGGCAAATGATATTGCATGCCTGGTCCATTTTATCGAGATCTCTGCAACATCCGGATTGATTGAACAGGGGTTAAGATCCAGTACAGGAGCATGAACTGACAGAGGAGAGAGATACTGATATGCATTAAAACATGTTGAAAAATAAGACTCTGACAGACCACGCAACCAGAAATCTGGAGTTTCTAGCCAGAACTCTACAGAATCCAGCCCTGCACGAGAAATAAGTACAAAAATATCTTCAAGGTTCATCTCATGAAGAAACATGCTTGATGCTGCAATGTAAACCATATCATTATTTTTTATGTGCAGAGTAACATTAGTGTGATGCAAAAATCCCACAGTACAACCCTTGATGCGTGGACAACTGCAAAACAGCCTAATTCAGGTGAGAGCAGGATTTGTACTGTCGGTGAAGTAACTACCTTAATTTCCAGGCTGTTGGATGTTCCGGATCTGAACGGAATCTGGGTCAGGGGCGAGATCACAAACTATAATCATCACCGGTCAGGACACCGGTACTTCTCCCTTTCAGATGTAGAATCCGAAAAAACTGCCATTCTTGATTGTAAAATGTGGAAAGGATATGCCCGATATACCAGATTTACACCACAAAACGGTCAGATGGTTGAGGCTTATGGAACAATTGAAAATTATGCTCCTCATGGTGCATACTCACTCATTGTTACCCAGATGCGCCCTACTGGTATCGGTGAGAAATTCATCCTCATTGAAAAATGGAAGAGAGAATTACAGGAAGAAGGCTTGTTTTCAGAAGAGAGAAAAAAAGATCTGCCACTGTATCCGGAGCGGGTGGGAGTAATAACATCCAGTACAGGAGCTGTCCTGCATGACATTAAAAACGTTATTGCATGCAGATATCCTGTGGAAATAATCCTATCACCGACTGCGGTTCAGGGTGAGGGAGTACATACTGAAATCATACAGGCACTCCATAATCTCGATAAACGTGTCGATGTCATTATTATTGCACGCGGTGGCGGTAGTTTTGAAGATCTCTTCCCATTTAATCATCCCGATCTCATCAGAGCTGTAGCTGGCTGTGTAACTCCTATTGTAAGTGCAATCGGACATGAGGTAGATATCACACTTACTGATCTTGTTGCAGACCGACGCGCATCAACTCCATCTCATGCAGCTGAGATCTGTGTTCCGGATAGAAAACAGGAATTACACACTCTGAAAATGCAAAAAAGAATCCTGAACCATCATCTGATGAAACAGTATGAAGATGCATATTACCACTTAAACACCCTGAGAGAACGATTGACCCTGCATGGTATGAAACAGATGCTCAACGAGAAACAACAGGAGCTTGTTGATATCAGTGACAGGATGGACAGATCTCAAAATATGCAAATAACCGGGAGACGTATGGCAGTCAGAGAGATACATGCACAGATACTTGCAAAGAGTCCGGTCAGAATCCTTATGTATAAAATCCCTGAACGCAGGAATTATCTCTATGCACAGAGCGAACGCCTGATTATGAGTCAGAACAGGCGTATAAAAGAGAGAGAAACCGAACTTGCATCTATTAGCAACCTTCTATTCCATATGAATCCAAAGGCCCTCTTTTCCCGGGGCTATAGCATCGTGCAGAAAGGAGAAGAAATTATCAGAAGTATATCTGCTATTGAAAAGAAAGATTCAGTCAGACTTTATTTTGCTGACGGCACTGCAGATGCCACAATCCAGATGGTGAGACCTCATGAAAAAATATGAAGAACTAATTTCAGAGTTGAAAGAAATTGTACGCCAAATCGAAGATAGTGAGACAACACTTGAGGCAAGTATTGCTCTGTATGAACAGGGAACTACCCTCATTAAATTGTGTGAACAGCGCCTTCTTGATGCTGAAGTCAGGATATCCCAATTATCAGGAGAGGGGGATAGCACCATAACAATAGATTCCACGCAATGAGACTGAGATTTTTTCCTCATCTTATACGTGTACTATGTGCATCGTACAGGATAAAAGCCAGATCTGTCACGATTCCATAAAACATCTCATAATATAACGCTTTTTAGCTTCATTATCGGAATATCAAATAATTACAGAATTATTGTACACCGATACAAGGATATTACATTCAGATGCACTTAGTAAATACCAAGAACCAGGAATGTTTCCAGATGAAATCCATGAAAAGAAACCGATTTTTCCTTTATTATTATCTTATTTTAATCTGCATAATTCTAATACTGACAACTGGCTGTTTTTCATATGGCGAGCCAAATATCGAGATGAATGCAGTTACAGAACTGGTATCTGCAGATAAAACTGAACAGATTATTACCTATGACAGTATCATTACTATCACAAATACCGGGACAAATAACGCCTATGATCTCTCTCTCCTAACCCTCCTGAGCACTCCTCCTGATCAACCAGAATATAGGATGACTACAGGTAACATCGATATAGGGACTCTGAAAAAAGGTGAAACAACTACCAAAAAAATAACATTACCACTACAGGTAACAAATCTTCACTATCAGAAGATGGCATCAGGAGAGGAACTGCCAAATATAGAGACTAAAGTTCTTCGAGTAAGCTCTAATATTATGGGATAAAAACCCAGTCACAGTCCATATACCTAGCCATTCCATCTGATGAACAATAGTACATGTATCCAGTATCGTACATGCAATCACAGTGAATGTGACCATTATTCACTTTTTCCATATTGTACATCGTAAATGTACATGACAATAACAATGTATGTAATCTAAAATCTGTTATTATCAACATGTGAAAGCCAGAAAAAAAAATTATGTAAATATTTGTAATGAATCCTTTGTTATCCTTTATCACACCTAAATCATCAAGAAAACAGAGGCGGGAACTGATTCGTATACCATCATCCAATATATTTGATATAAAAGAGAAACAGATATGTCTCGATATCTTTGCTTGAAGAGGAACAATCAGGTATGAAAACCTGTAAATTTCGCTCTTTTACCATATAACCGATACAGATGTAACATATGATTATCAGGGCAATAAAAACGGTTTCTGCCATTATTACTACTGAATGGCATGAGGTTATCAGGTTTCAGAAAGAAAAAGGTTTCAGATATCTTCTACGGGTGCTATTCTTACCGGTCTGTATCCCAATACTTCTGATAACAATTCATTATGCGGTATTAAGAGGTATAAAATCTCAATATACTATTTTTCAGTATGTGTATCTGAATTATTCCTCACCAAATATGGTCAGTGTATTCTTTTCAAATTACGCGCATAATCTGCAGAATGTATCTCATCTTATGTTCAACATCATCTATTTTGAGATTATCATCATACCGATACTCATTCTAAATTATTACCTGTTTCCCATCCATGCCATACGGTTTTCCAAAAAGTTTTTTAAATATAGTTGCTTTCTAACATTCATCCTCGGTCCATTTATCATATCAGGATTAAGCCTGTATTTCGGGCGTATGTTAAACTATGAAATCGGTGTCGGGTTCTCAGGAATTAACTGGGCTTTTGCCGGTCTGCTCTTTTTTTTAATAATCAGTGTCATGTTCAGGTACTTAAAAAAGAATACAATCTGTGGTGATGCTCTTATCACCATTCATGCCGGTATTGTTGTTATCTCATTTGTTATGTTCTTCCCGGTCTGTGTGATACTCTCTTCCATTAAATATGGTGGGACAAATGTTTTCGCACATATGAGCGGATACCTGTTTGGATGGCTTACATTTCCCATGCTGGCATTTTTTCTGGAGGTGTCTGAACGGAAAAAACCGTGTATCAGGCCTTCACCTATAAAAACATCGGATAGTTCTGAGTTGAGAAGAAATATAAGACATAATCTTCACTTAACAGGCATCAGACAAGGACATGTGCTTCTCTTTCGAAATTCACTATATAAAAGAATTCACCACCGTATTACATCACGGATTTTAAGAAATAATAATGAAAAATCTTATATTTCACTTAGTAAAGAAACAAGACCATTAAGAAAAAGACTTTCGTTTCTATCCGATCCAAAAAAACAAAAACAAACCGATTCTAATCTGCCTTCCGGTAATAATACCGTTGATATAACAAAGAAAAAACAGTATTTAAAAACTATACCTTCTGTATTTCTTTTCAGTTATAAAAAGAAAACAGAAACAGACATCCCGGAATTTTCATTTAACATTGAAAAAGAGATTAAAACACATAGAAAGTTACATTTTCTAAAAAAAGATATTCTCAGTGTACGAAAAAGAAAAAATCGGTCACAATATGTTCACATATTATCAAAAAATAGGTTTCGAAAAAATTCAATATTATCTGTATTAAAACGAAATAAACAAGAAAATAGTAATTTGCTGATAGACAGTAATTGTTTCTCTTCTTCTGTTCCAGTTTCAAGAAGAATATATCGTTTTTTTAGAAAAAGAAAATCTGAATCTGGTAATTCTCTAGTGAAACAAGCATCAGAATCAGAACTTGTCTCAAAAAAATGTATAATTTCCAGATTAAAAAATAAAATTAAGAGAAAACCTAAAACATCAATAAATTCAGATCAATTCTCTCATAAAGATACACGTTTTTCTCTACATACTCGATTAAAATGCCGTATTTATGTTTTATTACGACAATTATTCAGGATAATATATCATATTTTCATTAGTTTTACAGGTGTTATACGCGTCATCATATCCTTACCTCATCAGAAAATTAAGCAAGAAGAGACAAATACAATTGATACATTTCAGGAACTCTCAAATGTCTCCATTTTTAGGAAAAATAATAAAATACAGAGCAAACTTCAAAAAATAATACCCCATAAAGTACCAATAATAGCCTTCGTTTTACAACGAATGACTGCAGCACTACAACTATTCAGACGAAATAAATCAGATCCTCATGTAGACAAAATTTCATCAGAAATTCTACCCCTTCCAGAAGAGAAAGAAATAATACTTCAACATGGTCTTGAAAATATTAATGCTGCACTATCAAGTGACAATAACGAGACTATTTTCTTTGATACCGATCCCAGGACAAACTCATCTCATTTTAAAATACAATCGGTTTTACTCTCACCCATCATCAAAGTAAGGTATTTCATACAACAAATTTTCAGCAGGATATCCCATAGGACCAGTTATATTGCTTATTTTCTTCATGGTAACAGAAAAAATAAAGATACAACTACTTTAAACATAAATGAAATGATTGTTGATTCTTCTGATTTTTTACATAATACTTCAGAACAGCAAACGATTAAAAATGCTGATAAACCATGGTTTCGAAAGATATCATCATTTTATGGTACCATTGTAACAGCAGTTCAAAAAATTAAAAATAACAGGAGTAAAAAGAATTAATATATCATATAATAATTGATATATAGATTCTACCGATCAGATTCTGGAAAAAAGAATGATTCAAGTAATTCTTTTATCTCAACAATTGGAAAATCAACAGAATTCAGCTTCACTGAAGCAATACCTTTCCGACATGACGTTTCAGTGACATACCTCAAGTTCTGACCAATAACTTCACAATTGCCTGACTTTTAAAAATCTAAATTTTTCTCCTTTGTCCTGATGCACATCATAACGTAAATCATCAACTGAGTTCTCTACTATTGATTCTATCCCGTTAGTACACCAAGCTTCCTTTTGTATCCCTCTATGGTAAGGATGACCTACAAATTAATTGCTTTAAGTCTGAACCGAAATTCACTCCTTCTTTATCCAGTACACTTCAAATTTGCCAGTCATGATTCCAACTACATAAAGCCAATATTACGCAATGTATTGCTGTATTGTTTGTTTGACCGCATCAGGAACACCTAAGTTTCCTAGAATTGGCATTAGTAACTGACTCGCAAGTTTCTTCCCATCCGGAGATGCAATAAACTGCTGAAGCATCGCCATTCCTTCTGGTGATGACAGGAATTTTATAATCTGTTCCTTACCCTCAGGTGAAGAAATTATTCCTCCAAGAGCACCACCAATACCATCAAGTAGTCCCATATGTAATTACCTCATATTCCAATTACTCCGGACTGCTAATAAATTTATCTTAAGAGGGTATCTGATAACTCCAAGTTTTCAAAAAACCTCGGAAAAGGAAACTGTACGTGCATTAATTTAAAAATGAACGCCAAAATGGAATATCTAAATGAATGATTTCCATTCCCGGACAGCCTCAGAGACCAGAAATTGTCCATGATAGTATTTAAAATCAGTAATATCTCAAAATAAGCATACTTGTTGTCTCAATAAAAAATAGATTTGGGTTACTATGACTTACCTGTTTATATCCAAAATAGTATACAGTGCAAGTATCCAGGAATTACCATGTAACCCACATCAGGAGACATACTATCCCTGCCAGTTAGCCCAGACACTTACACTTTGAATCTATTCTGTCATAAAACGATGATTATTAGATTTTGAACAGAATCCAGAAAATCCTGTTCTCATTCGTTTCAGAAAAAAATATCATTACCCAACTGTAAATGCAAGACTACTACCTTGTAAGACTACATCGCTCATATCTATAACCTGAATAGCTTTCGGGTATATCCAGTCTTGAGATCCACAGAGTAAACAAGAAATACAGATAAAATAAGATAACAAAAGTGCAAAATCATAAACAATAGCAGCGAGGGAGTTTTCCCAAGAACTCTCGTATCTCAGTACAGGCTCCTACGTGAGGCGTCTTAACTTCCGGGTTCGGTATGGGTCCGGGTGTATCACGCCTGCTATGGCCGCTAGTGAAAACTGATCACGGTCTGACCCGTTTATAGCCTATGCCATATATCAGCTAACAATACAATAAAACTTCATAATTTAAACAATAGCAGCGAGGGAGTTTTCCCAAGAACTCTCGTATCTCAGTACAGGCTCCTACGTGAGGTGTCTTAACTTCCGGGTTCGGTATGGGTCCGGG
>Ga0268285_1000325_pt1 | contig 29022 bp, 18 predicted proteins | sample saktaG_2_FD_190144 | JGI IMG/M metagenome (GOLD analysis project Ga0268285, IMG submission 190144) | Saline water microbial communities from Sakinaw Lake, British Columbia, Canada - sak_2013_06_06_120m | ecosystem: Environmental > Aquatic > Non-marine Saline and Alkaline > Saline ... | reverse complement strand
CTGGTTACTGTACATGGATTGGTTTCGTATACCAGATTTCTCCGCTTCTGGCCACTTCGTGGCCCTCCGGTCGAAATGACAAAAGTGCACAATTTAATCGTATTTGGTATAATTATCCACTTATGAGACGGAAATCTATCCGAAATTAAAGGTCAAAATCTATTCTTTTATCGGTGAGCTAAAATACTGGAAAAATTCCGAGTCGCTCGGCAAAACGATAGTTGTCCCTTCACCGAGTGACTTCTCGTAAGCTTGCAAAGTCCGGACGAACGAATAAAACTCAGGATCCTTTTCAAAAGCCTGGGCATATATTTTGATGGCCTCGGCGTCACCTTCACCATTCAGTTTCTCGGCATCTTTGTAACTTTCGGCAAGCAGAATTTTCTTTTCCTTGTCCGTCTCGGCCATGATTATAGCAGCCTCTTCCTCACCTTCGGAGCGGTATTTTTTTGCGATCCTTTCCCTTTCAGCCTTCATTCGGTCATAGACCGATTGTCTAACCTCCTGCGGCAGGTCGGCCCGCTTTATTCGCACGTCGATGACCTGGATCCCGTAGTCACCGGCTTTCTGGTTGCACTGCTCGGCCACTTTGTCCATTATCTGGCTGCGGTTGACCGAGACTATTTCCGTCAGGCTGTGCCTGGCAAGCTCCTCTCGTATTTCAGAAAAGACGATATCATCCAGTCTTGACTGGGCGCCGAACTCGGTTTGCACGGCTTTATAGAACTTGAGCGGATCGATGATCTTCCAGCAGGCGTAGTTGTCAATAACCAGGTGCTTTTTGTCGTCGGTCATAATCTTTGCCGCAGCGGCGTCATATTGCAATACCCGAGCTTCGAATTTATGCACCGCCTGAATCAGCGGAATCTTAAAGTGCAGGCCGGGCTGTTTCACTTCTTTCACAAATGTTCCCAACTGAGTGACAATTGCCTGCTCGGTTTCATCCACGGTAAACAGCGAAAGGGCCAGCACCGCCGCAGCTATCACGATTATTGCAATTACAGCTATGATTTTTCCGTTCATTTCGGCCTCCGAATTTCCGGGCTTGTATTCTGTTGTGCATTGCCAAATGGGGCACCCTCAAGGGGCAAAAGTTTCAGCACTCCGTCTCCGGTCTTGGAATCTATTATGAACTTCCTGATGCCCGGGAGCACTACCTCCATTGTTTCCAAATAGAGCCGCTTTCGCGTTATTTCTTTTGCCTTTTCGTACTCTGCAAACACGGCCAAAAATTTCTCTACATCGCCCTGGGCCCGTGTTACCTTCTCTTGCTTGTAGGCTTCCGCCGCCAGAACCATGCTCCTGGCTTCGCCGCGTGCCTTGGGAATGAGGTCCTCCTTATAGCCCTCAGCTTCCTGGATCAATTTCTCCCTGTCCTCCTTGGCGCTTACCACGTCGCTAAATGCCGATGCAACCTCCTTTGGCGGCTGGACAGTCTGAAGTTTGACCTCGATTATTCGAACGCCGCATTCGTAAGCGTCCACGATTTCCTGCAGGAGTGCGAGGATGTCGATATTCACCTGGAGTTTTTCCTTGATGAGCACATCGTCAATCGGCCTTTGCCCGACAACCTGTCGCAGAGCTACCTCGGCAGCGTCTTTAATTGTGCCTTGCGGCCCTTCCAGACCGCGTACGTTAAACAGAAAGTCGGCGGGGTCCTTTATTTTATACTGGACTATGATTTGCGCATCGATAATCTGCTCATCGCCGGTCAGCATCAGCGACTCTTCGGGGTGGAACTTGTACCTTGCCGGCTGACTTTGGCTGACGGTTTCAACTCCGATTTCCACTCGCCGGACTTGCTGTATCATTGGTTTATCGACTCTTTCAACCGGGCTGGGCAAGCGGTAATGCGGGCCCGGCTCTGTTATCCTTACAACCTTGCCGAATCGGCGCACCACCCCCTGTTCACCGGGTCGTACGATATATATCCCCGACAAAAGCCATAGCGCCAATAGAAACGGGACCACCAATTTGAGCCAGAGTAGCGATTGTCCGGAAAGTCTGAATTTCCGCCTGTAATCATCCACCCATTGAGTTACCTGTTCCATCTTAAGTCCTTTCCAAGAAGCTTTCCTTTCCTGCAATTGCTATCATGCAAAGACGATTATAGGCCGGATCGGGGCCGGGTCAAGAACATTAATTGAGATAAACTGCCACCATAAATATAAGAGATGGTCCTTTGCGCCAAGGGGAAAAATTGGAGGGAGCCTTTTGTTTTTGCTTTAACAATTATTAATTCCGCGGCCGCCATACTTAATTCCAGCCGATCTCTGCGTCCCAAAGCTCAGCAGTAATTCAGCCCACCCGCTGTTCTCTATCAAAACCTATCATGATTAAACATAATTCATTAAAATATGTGTCATCCTCCTTAATGTCCAGTTGTCCTGATTTTAATCTGTTTTAATAAAATCCTTCTGTTCTTTTTTAAAATAACCGGGGCCTATACCAAAAAGTTAGCATAAGCCCCGAAATGACGCTATGTTGTCACCCGCATTATCACATCTTATGGCTGAGGTTCCGGAGCTGGCTGAAACAACCGGATCCCGTCAATATACATCTTGCCCGAACCTCCGGGGATCGTTATGTTACCCCGGGTGCCGACGCCGATTGCGATCCTGTCAACATCAGTCAGATCAATGCCCTGATCGGCAAAAGCCTGAAGCGGGATGACCCACTCGGTCCAGGTTACAATTTGTGTTGCCGCCGGATCATCATGATATACAACCACGGGATTGCCGGCCCGATTAGATAGTGACACATACAAACGCTCGGCATCGTTATTCAAAATGCCCCTGAACCATATTATCAGTTTGTCCACACCTTGTTCAGTCCAGTCACGCTGATAATCCAATGTCAGCTCTGCTTCGGAATAGTTCGAGAAGTCCTGCTTATTGTTATCGTAAAAATATGGCATAGACTGGCTGCCGTCGTGGACTATAGTCTCCTCGGTATAGGAATAAGTGTCTTCGTCGCCTACTATTGCCCCGGTACGGTTACCGGTAAAGTAAGGTTCAGCACCAGGTCCTCCGAAACCGATCCCATCATGCCATGCGATCCATATTTGGTTATCTTCGGAATCGTAAGTTTCAAAATCATCTATGACAAAGAAGTTGCCCGTAGTGAAGCTCCAGATATTTCCTGCCCATGGACTATCGGGATTGTCGCCGTTGATTTCATCGATCCGCCAGAAGTAAGTTGAATTCAATATAAGTTTGTCAGGATCATAGCTCTCTTTACCGAGGGCTTTGGGCCCCTTATACTCGGTCGAGTCTGTTGTGGCATTCTTCACGGCATCAGCATCCATGCCAAAGTACACCTCGTGCGAGGTAGCGACGGAGCCCGCATCCCAGGTAAGAATCACAGATGGCTTCACATCTACGGCACCGTCAGCCGGATTGGGGCCGCTGACGGCTCCTATTGTAGTAAAGCTCCAGACCTGGCCTTTATGCGTCTCGGTGCCATCGAACTCATCGGCACGCCAGTAATAAGTCTTAGCCATTTTGAGTGGGCCGGGATTGTAATTCGTATTACCGCCCATAGGCATACCCACATCGGCATTACTCACCTCGTCATAATCCTCACCGAAGACTATATAGTGCAATTTTGCGTCAAAACCCATAGCCCAGCTAAGCTGAGCATTAAGTTCGACAAATTCGGCGCCGTCGGCCGGATCGGGTGCATATGCGGTATTCGGCGGTATGGTGAAACTCCAGATCTCGCCTTTCCACGGACTATTAGGTTCGGCCTCGTTGACTTCATCGATTCGCCAGTAGTAAGTCGTTCCATGAACAAGACCATCGGGATACGGGAATCCGGACAAGCCGACAGCAAATAACGCATCAACCTGGTTGGCCCGGAATGTGCCGCCGGTGCCGTCATTCACATCGTTAAAAGTCTCGCCCAAATAGATATCATGCGAGACCGCAAAGTCTCCCGGCTTCCAGGACAAACTCACCGAGGTATCATAAATGACAGCACCATCAGCCGGCTCCGGGCGAGAAGACAAAACAAAGCCTCCCCCTTTCATAACACGTTGAATCTCATCTTCTGTCAATGGATGGTTGAAGAAATGGACATCGTCCACCAGACCGGTGAATTCGTCGCTCGGGCTGTCATCCCATTCCTGACCGATTGACCAACGCACCTGTCCAGCCGGATTTCCATCAGGTGTCTCCATACCGACCAGCTTTCCATCGGTGTATGCGTATGCGGTGGTCCCGTCCCTGACGTACGCTATGAAATGCCACTCGCCGTCGTTGATAACGGGGGGATAACTGTTAATATTGCTGGAAGCTTCCACCAGCAAAGTGCCGCTACCGGTAACGCCAAAAATGAACTGGTGACCGCTGCCGCTATCGTTAGCGCCAATCACGTTGCCTTCACCTGCCGTGGTTTTGATCCATGCACTGACTGTAAAATTGTTTTCTGTGAGGTCGTCGGCTATACTGTCAATCGCGATATAATCATCGCTGCCGTCCAGTTCGATCGCGCCGCCGATGATTCCATCGACCCACTTCGGGTCGCCTTCAGGCCCCAATATGCCGTCATTACCTTTGCCGGACGAATCAAAGGCAGTGGTTCCTGAACCTTCATCAAAAGTCCACCAGCCTATAAGTTCTGCCTTAGCAGTACTTGTCAGAACTATAACCAGTACAATAGTAAAAGAAGTAAAAAAACAAAATTTCCTGCACATAATCAGACCTCACTCAACGAGAATATAATGATTATGAAATGCCCTGGTCACACACCAAAACACCTGATATTTTTTAGTACATCAATTGATAAAATGCATATCTGCTGATACTTCGTAAAAAAACTCCTGCCTATGCCAAGTCCCATAATAGCGAAATGTTATCTCGAAGTCAAGGATTTTCTGTAGCTTCGTTACACTGTAGAAGTCGATTTTAAGCGGTTTAATTTCGGGGAGATTGAATTATGGGGGCAGAATGGTTAATTCCAGCCGATCTCCAAAAATATTTAGCCCGCCGATTTACTCGGCGGGTTTTCTTTCAAATCAGCATCCCTTCTTGTCATTTTTATTCCTACCTCTTTCTCCATGATATTCTGAAATCTCGTGCCACCTATGGGATGGTCAGCGACCAGCTTACCATCGTACAGCACGCCAGAAACAGCAAAGGGCCACGGTGCGTTCTGGGCTTGCCTGTAACTTCTATACTCTACTATTCTCGGTTCTATTCCGTATCTGTCTTTCGCAATCTCAGCAATATCGTTAACCATTGTCACATTATAAGGGCATTGGCCAGAGGTTATAATCGTGAGGCCCTTACCAAATTTCTTTCGCTTCTTGTCCCACTGCCCCTTAAAGCTCGGTGTTGGAGCAGATTTCTTAAATTTCTTCACAAGCAGTGAAAAATCTGGAAGTGCCTTCTCAGCCTCCTCGAATCCGTTCTTAAGGAACAATTCCTTTCCAACCATCCAAGTACCCTTGCGTGTTACAACTGCCACACCATTCATATTTGCCTTCTTAGCATCCTTCACACAATCCTGTATAAGGAGTGTGCCATAACCTCTGCCCTTACACCTTTTCCACTGGATGTATATGCAGTGAATGAACATGAAATTCTCAGAGTTCACGGCCCTCCATGCACGTTCACCTGGTACGTACTCGATATACCCTACAAAACCATCGTCTGGTGTACTAAGCATCTTCACCTTCAAACCTTCGGACATTCGTTTCTTTATCCACTGGAACTTGTGTTGATAGCATTCTTTGCTCGGATCTTTGTGCCCGCACAACGGGACTTTTCCCGCATCCTTCGGTGTCATCTCGATTATCTGGACTTCGACCTTGGCTTTGTCAGATGTCTTCATAAACTTGTCCTCCTTTCTACTTCCATCTTCCTCTCAAGATTCCAGAAGGCAGTAGTTGATAGGCGTGGTCCCCACTACCACCAGCCCAATCACCGCACTATTCTGCCTATTCCACATAGCACTGCTCAAGCAATCAGAGGGACGGACCCTATTATTGACACCATTTTGTTCCCATAAAATAGTGTGCATCCCTAATCAATTCTATAAGGATGACTTAATCATTATAAGAAAAAGCGGTTATAAGTAAATTATTAAGGATTGAAACCGGCAGAATTTACGGAATTGAATTAAGGGGATAAATTCCGGGGCCGCCATACTTAATGCCGGCCGGTCTCTAAAAATATTTAGCCCGCCGATTCACTCGGCGGGTTTTCTTTCAAATCAACACGAAAGAGCATTTTATTCCGCAGCATAAGTGTGTAGGGTGTGTTGAAACGCACCATTTGAATTATATAAATTCGTTCTCCCCCCCTTTATACAATAGGTCCCGAACGCACAAAATCCCCGTTGATAATCCGGCATGATTTTATTCTCTAAGAATCTAAATAATCAATAGTCAATAATCAATAATCAATCGTTACGCCTTCTCGTTATCAAGCACAAATCATCGTAAAATGGGCTTTTTTGATATTTTGTTGCGACATGGTATGTTGAAGCTGCCGGAATATTATTGAAATTGAGATGAAATTACTGTATTATGAGACTTGATGTTTGCAGGAGTGTTTCAGTGAAGTGTAAATGGGAAATCCCGGTACTATATTAATGACGTCATTTGCTATGCATAAGGAGGAAGAATGAAAGAAATAATAGGAAAAACTACGTTAGTATTGCTGACAGTATTTTTCTGGACATCCACGCTTCTTGCTGCGGATCCAACGTGGGAATATATCTATAAGGGAGATATACTGCCTGATGATACCTCACTGGGAGATGACGCGTGGCAGCTTATGGGGGACAACAAATTCGCCGAAATCACTGACCAGGGCGAGCTTCATATTGATGATATTGGCGAAAATCACTGCTTTTTTCTGTATAACATAGCGGATGCTGCCCTGATGCAACAGGCAACAATCGAGGTACGCGTCAAAGTGCTTTCCCAGTCCGGCACGAATTTTGAGGTGCTGGTTGGGATGCAGGATGGGAGCAATTCCAAATGGCTGGATCTTTTCCCTGATCATATTCTGCTGAATAACACCAACAGCACGTATGATATTGATATGACAGAGTATCATATTCTAAGAATGGTAAGAGATACAGAAGATATCCATATCTATGTGGATGATGAGGAAGTGATAAGCGAACCGCACGTGGGGGCAGGCGAAAGCTGGATTGGTTTCATTTTCGGCGCCGGCGCCACCGTAAGTACAAGCGAACAATACTGGGATTATTTGGTATTTACGACGGAAGGCGGTTTCTCACCGGAAGAGCTTCCCAGTTATGCATCTCGATCGGGATTAGCTGCGTTTCCCAAACCGGCCGATGGTGCACTCCACGCGGACACCTGGGTGACGCTTTCCTGGCGGGCAGGAGATTTTGCCGCTTCGCACGATGTGTACTTCGGTGATAACTTCGATGACGTGAATAACGGCGCCGCCGATACGTTCCGTGGAAACCAGGATCTCGATTTTTATATTGCCGGCTTTCCGGGATATGCTTACCCGGATGGCCTTGTTAACGGCACGATCTACTATTGGCGAATCGATGAGGTCAACGATGCCGACCCGAATAGCCCGTGGAAGGGAGACGTCTGGAGCTTTACCGTTCCCCCCAAAACGGCCTATGACCCCACCCCGGCTCATAATGCCGAGTCCATCGATCTTAATGTGACGCTTACATGGACGCCAGGTTTCAACGCAAAGCTGCACTATATAGTGTTCGGCGAAGATTTTGATGAAGTGAATAACTCAGCCGCAGGTACTCCGAACGGACCTGCGAAATACTCTCCCGGCCCCCTCCAATTAGCTAAGACTTATTACTGGCGTGTTGATGAGTCTGATGGCTTCGAGACGTATAAAGGTGATGTTTGGAGTTTCACTACCGAGGGCGCCGCCAGCGGACCGAATCCGGCAAATGGTGCTGTGGATGTGATGCCGTCCGTGCTTCTTAGCTGGGATGCCGGAGCCGTCGCCGCCTCGCACGAGGTGTACTTTGGCACGGATTCCGACGCAGTCGAAAATGCCACGATAGCCTCGCCAGAGTATAAGGGGCCAAAGGCGCTCGGCGATGAGAGCTACGACCCAGGCATACTCATGTTGAATACGGCCTACTTCTGGCGGATTGATGAGGTCAACGGCGTCAACTCAAATAGTCCCTGGGCCGGCAACGTCTGGAGCTTTACGACGGGTAATTTCTTTGTCATAGACGATTTCGAGATCTACGATGCCAACGACAACCAGATATGGTACGCATGGCACGATGGGCTCGGCTTCGGCACGCCGGATATGCCACCTTACTCTATCGGTAACGGCACGGGTTCGGCTGTGGGTGATGAAACCACCTCTTCCTATACCGAAGAGACTATTGTCAACGGCGGCCTTCAGTCTATGCCGGTTGTATACGACAACAACAAGCAGGGCTACTCGAAATATTCGGAAGTGGAACTGACGTTAAGTGACATACTCGACTGGTCTGCAGAAGGTGTTGCGGAATTGTCGCTGTGGTTCCACGGCGATTCCGCGAATGCCGCCGAGCCGCTGTATGTGGCGTTATCCAATAACACCGGAACGCCTGCGGTAGTGATACATGATGATCCGGCCGCGGCACAGATCGACACATGGACCGAGTGGGTGATTCCGCTCCAGATGTTTGCCGATCAGGGCATAAACTTGACCGATGTTGACAGGATCGCGATAGGCCTGGGAACCAAAGGCAATATGACGATACCCGGCGGTTCGGGCAAGATGTTCTTCGATGACATCCGCCTGTACAGACCGAGAGAAGCTGTTGAATAGTAAAACCGCTTTTGCGGAAGTGACAGCAGGTTTTGATTAGCTCGGTGCCTATACCAATCAGTTCGCTATAGGCCCCATTTGCTTTTGCTTTAACAATTTTTAATGCCGGCCGGTCTCCAAAAATATTCAGCCCGCCGATTCACTCGGCGGGTTTTCTTTCAAATCAACACACAAGAGCATTTTATTCCGCAGCATGAGCAAGCACAACTCATCGGAATATGCACTCCCTATGAGACAAGCCCCTAAGGGGCAGGCGGACACCTTTAATTTTCCCCCCCGTATTGGGTGTTTTTCAATCAACGAAGGGGAGCTGGGAACAATGCCTCATTACCTTTGGGAAAAATGCAAAAATAAGATATGCAACAGGAGCTACGATACAAGGGAAACCCAGCGCCATATGGATTACATTATCGCGAACCATCTCAGGATTCTGTAGTTCTTCTATTAGGGATTGTGCAGCAGCGGATTTAACTGGGGAGATTGCAACTAAGAAACCGGCAATCCACAGAATCCAACGACATGTATTCGGCTGAGAAATGGCGTGTCTCACATAACCAACGGTTAGAATAATGAACAGGAATATAAAAATACATTGACCGATAGCGCTAAGCAATAATCCTATCCATTTGCGAGCTTGATATGCCTTTGAGTACGTGGGCATATTACATCTTGCAAGTAATGCTCCCGGCTCACCGGCGAAGCGCATTAATATTGAGCCAAGAAAACCACCGATCATAATTGCGATAGCGAATTTCAGCAGAAAAAGAAATGTTCCAATCTGCGAGTTACTACCAAGAATATGGACAAACAGAGTGATTATTGCCAGAATCAAAAAGATAAGAATTCCAATCATTATGCACCTTTGGATTAGATTTAGAATAAATAGGGAACACGAACAAAATTCACGATTTCCGTGTAATGTACCCAGCCATTAATACGTGGTTGTGTCCCTAATTTTCTAGTTTTCCATAGTTTTCCAATAATTCTTCATTCCTCTTCTTTCCTTGGTCTTTTGCAGCAGAGCAAGAATGTTTTTTCTGACTTTCGCCGCAAGGTACAATTTCAAACAGCCTTGTGGCTACGCCCACATCACGGCCCGTCTACCTGAAATCAGGCCTCTTACACGGGAACGCTTCAATATATTCAACAGAAACTTCTTCACACCTCCTCCGAGACACTAAATACCGCTCAATCACAGTGGATCATCTGGGGCTCTGCCACTCCGAATATAAAGCCTGAAAGCACCAAAAAAATTAGTATAATCCATATAATTCATAGCCGTCAATTGTGGTGACTACGTAATTTCCTTGAGACATTACTGCTTCGGCGACGGCTGAAGACCATTCAAATGTAAACGCAGAGGCGTGCAGTCCTGGGTCTCGTTACGGAGTACACACCCTACCGAAGCCTATCAGGATTTTCAATCAAAAATCCTGAATTCCGGCTTTTTATGGCCTATTCGGCCCTTCTATCCCTTCTATTTATTATAGCGTATCTCACGGGCTTTACTCCGTGAGATAACTTATACCGCTACCACTATATGAGTAGCGTATCTCATGGGGTAAATGTTACCTGCAAATTTTTTAAAAAGAGTGAAAAAAAGGCGAAAAAGTCTGTCTTTAACAGGATAGACAATGATCTTCTCTTTTTCTTTTAACAGTGTTAATCAGTGTCTAAATAAAATTGTAATTTTTCATTTTTCACTTGGCGCCCAACGATATTGTTAATATGATTAATAGTTAACATCTATATTGAAAGGTTAATGGTCAAATAAATAATAAATAGAAAATAATAATTAATAAATCAGAAAGGGAGAATACTATGGCTACTAAAGCACAAACCAAAGCTAATCAGAAAAACGCTCAAAAATCGACCGGGCCGCAGACGGATGAGGGTAAGGCAACAGTCTCGCAGAATGCGGTTAAGCACGGCCTTTTTGCCGCTGAGGCGGTGATAAAAGGCGAAGATCCGGCTGAATATCAAGCTTACCACGACCAATTCCTCGCTGAGCTTTACCCCGTCGGAGCGGTGGAAACCATGCTGGCTGATCGGTTTGTCAGCCTTGCGTGGCGGCTGAAACGGGCCGAACGTATGCAGAACCAGGCTATCGACTCGATGATAGAAAGTCAAATCGACAATCCACTGGCCAAAAGCCTCAATATGGTTAAGTGGCATGCCAAGGGGGTAAAGCTGGGCGACTCGAGATATGTCATTAGCCATTTGCAGCTCGGCCGAATCGCTTCGAGCGACTGGTGCAATTGCAGGGTGCTCGACAGGATGATGCTGTACGAACGCCGGATCGAGAACAGCATGATAAAGATGATGAACGAGCTTAAGAGACACGAAATAATGCGTCGAATTGAGTATCAAGACGCTGACCATGAGTACGAACCATCCCCATCCCTGCGGGATGAGTCTGCCACCCGGTCTTCCCAGGCGTACACATCCAAAAGGGATGAGGCTGCCACACGGTGCCCGGCAGAGAAAAAAGGCGACTTGAAAAAACAAAGCCAATATGCTCCGGAACTAATGGGCACAACATCTTTTGGAAAAAGGGATTATGAAAATATGCCGGCCGGCGAAATCGAAAAAAACAAAGCCAAACAAAGCCAATTTCCCGCTCCTGAGCCGGCCGAAAGGATGGGGAAAATAGACAAAACGCTCGCAGCGGCTAATTCATTGACCGGATGAAGCGTAGAATTGGTTCGGACTTAAGCGCGGCAATCAAGAAATCGTGCCGTCGAGCTGTCGTTGATAGATGTTTTTATAACGACCATGCGGGGGGTATAGGTGGAGGTGCCGATATCGCTGATTTTGGGGTGTTGTATATTTTCACTGAAATTCTGGCGCGGCTGATCACCGCCAGCGTCAAGAGGAACGGATTTGATAATTTTACAGGAAATTCTCTTTCTCATTTCATCACCCCAACGATAACTATTGTAGCAAAATCGCGAGGCCAAATCAAGGAAAATCTCGCCGGCCGGAACGGGTGACGGGAGTAGTATTTTGCTCGGGGTGATAATATTCGTGATGGAGCGATTTTATGGGACGAGAGGCGAATTTATTATGGATAAACATCGACTCTATGGTATAAAATATTTTGCTTAAGTACGGTAAGGAATATGCTAATGCAGATTATCGCCAAGTGCCCGGAATGTTGCAGAACCTGGCTGCTCGACAGCAGCGTCGCGGACCGGAGAATTCGTTGCCGGAAGTGCGGCAGACTTTTCAAGGTGCCGAAGCCGGATGAAGTGCCGAAGGCGGCCGAAGTGATAGAGCGGGCGAAGGGCACTATTTACGTGGACGAAGCCGGCAAGACCTACGGCTGATTATCCGGTTTGGGATTGGGCGAACTTTTGGGTTGCTCGATACCAAGGGCGGTCTCGATCCTTGCGATTCTTGCCGAGAATTCCGCCAATCGGCCGTCGATGGAATCCAGGGTTGTGACAACATATTTGAGGTCCGTGCCGACCATGGATTGATTCTGCTGCGTCAGGTCCATGTAGCGTTCCATCAAACGCTCGTAAGAGTCCATTACGCGGGCGAGATCGGTTTTGTATTCGGGTATGGTCAGGTGGGGCTGGATCTCGTAAGTTTTCTGGCTGCCCTGAATGGACGCCGAGAGCCAGACCAAAACTGAGCAGGCAATGATGACTACTAAGATTGCTAATGTGTTTCTGTTTGTTTTCATACGATTATCTCCAATTGACTATGTTAAGTTTATCGGCAGAAAGGAGGCCGAGTATCAGAGGTTGAGGAAAAACTTCCTTCGACGGCGGCAGGAAATTCGCAATCGGGCAGGTTTGGCGGATTAAATATGGTTCCGATAAGTTGCTATGGGAAAGCGTGCTTTGATGACTGCTTTGCGGAATCGACGCTACAGGTCCAACGTTTCGAGGATTTCTTTCAAGGACAGTTCCGCATAGCAGATAACGGTGTCGGCCGCTCCGCAGTATATTCTGATGTTGTCACCTTCGCACAGCAGCCCGCAACTGAAGACGACGTTTCCGAAGAAGCCGTCACATTCGTAGCCGGCCTGCGGTTCGAGGATTGGTTTGCTGGCTCTTGCGATGATTTTCCACGGCTCGGAACCGTCCAGCAGGACCGCCCCGAGACAGTAGCGATTGTTTCGGTTGACCCCATGGTATATTTCGAGCCAGCCGCGGTCGGTTTTGAAAGGTACGGCGCCGGCGCCGATTTTCGCTTCGTCCCAGTGACCCGGGCGAGGACCCATCAGGCAGCGGTGGTTTCCCCAGCAGTGCAGGTCGGGCGATTCGGCGATCCAGATTTCCTGCTTGTTGAAGAGGGGGGAGACGGGCCTGTGCAGGGCGTAAAATTTGCCCTCGACTTTTCCGGGAAAAAGCACGGCGTCCTTGTTTTCCGGGCAGAAGATGACGCCGTGACGCTGGAAAGAGATGAAATCCTTCGTGGATATCAGGCAGGTTGTCACTCCAAGGGGAGAGACGGCGACGTAACTGATATAGTATACGCCGTCGATCAGGCTTATTCGCGGGTCTTCGAGGCCGAATGTTTCATAATTATTCGCCGGGAAGATCGAGGGGGCGTCGTCAATCTCGAAATCGATGCCGTCTTTGCTGCGGGCCAGCCTGAGATGCGAAATAGAAGTCAGATAAGTCTGGGCCGGCTTGATTATCAGTCTGGGATCGGAAAAGTCGATCTCCGGATCATCTTTCGAAAATTCTATAGTGACAGGCTGCTCTTGGGCGACGTCGTAAACGGCAGCTTGTACGACATCCGGGTTCGTGTTAATCGGCCTTTCCGCCACTCGAAGAAGCAGAATGATCTTGTCTTCGAAGCGAGTGACGCCGGCATTAAAAACGCCGATGACTTCAAAGTCGTCCCCGGAAGGTTTCACATCTTCCGGCTTAATTACAGGATTATGCGGTGAACGGAACACATTCATATTACAGTTCCTTAAATTTTCGATCCGAAAGTAAAAAAAACAGGCGACAGTACGACACAAATTATTCGACAAGAATAGCGGCTCGCACCGTTAAATGCAAGCCCTGCCGGCATAAAACATCCAATCCGGCTAATAGTGAACCTTGTAATAACTACGCTGTTTATGTTATAATGAAGAAGCTTATTTGTGCGAATTTGCTTTTTATAGGCTTAAAAGTTAAATCTGTACTCATTGGTCTAAAACACAGGAGGCAGGATAAAGGCAATGATCAAACGCATGAGAATCCCGTTGCTTATCCCGATATTGGCTGTGTCTGTTATCTGCTTTGCTCAAACCGAACAGGCCGACCAGGCAGGTATCCCGCTGTTAATTAACGAGCTGATGGCCTCCAACAGCGGTTGTATTCAGGATCCACAGCGTCAGTACGATGACTGGATCGAAATCCATAACTACGGCCTCGATGCGATTGATATCGGCGGCATGTACCTGACGGACAATCTGTCCGATACGACCAAGTGGCGGATACCGGCTTATAATACTGCCGTAACGATCATCCCGGCAGGAGGTTATCTTTTGATATGGGCGGACAATGATACAACCGACGCCGGGCTGCACGCGAATTTCAAACTCAGTGCCGACGGCGAAGAAATCGGCCTTTTCGACAGCGACGGAATTACTCTGATCGACAGCATTACTTTTGACAACCAGGCTACCGATATTTCCTATGGCCGCTACCCCGATGCCGGTGACTACTGGCAGAGTTTCGATTCACCAAGCCCGGGAGCCCAAAATATTAGTGCGTATTTAGGCGAGGTTACCGAAGTTGAATTCAGCCACAACCGTGGTTTTTATGAGTCACTTTTCTATGTAACAATCGCTACCGAGACCGATGGGGCTATTATCTATTATACTCTCGACGGTTCCGAGCCGTATGATACCGAAAGTGGCGGCCGGTCCCCGAACGGCATCATATATACCGACCCGGTCCCCATTAATCAGACCACATCTTTACGAGCGATAGCGGTCAAGCCGGGCTGGATGCCGAGCAAAATAAATACTCAGACGTTTATTTTTCTTGATGATGTTCTCCAGCAGCCGCGGAGTCCTTCGGGGTTTCCCACGAGTTGGGGCGGCACTTCCGCCGACTATGAGATGGATCCGGATATCGTTCAGGATTCGCGTTATAACGGCATGATGAAAGATGCTCTTTTGTCTATTCCCACGATGTCTCTCGTAATGAACAAGGATGATTTGTTCGATTCTCGGGAAGGTATCTATGCAAATCCGGAAGGTCATGGTGTATCATGGGAAAGACCCGGTTCGATGGAGTTGATCTATACGGACGGTACAGACGGGATACAGGTAAACTGCGGGATTCGTATTCAGGGCGGTGCATTCCGGAGTTGGGGCCTGACGAAGAAGAAATCATTCCGGCTGCTGTTTAAGGGTATTTATGGGCCGACTAAGTTGAGATATCCCTTGTTCGGTGAAGATGCAGTTGAGCAGTTCGATACGGTCGTACTGCGTGCGGGCGCTAACGACGGATACGCGTGGAATTCTGCGAGATACACCGAGCAGTACACACGCGATGAATTCGGGCGCAGCCTGCAGCAAGCCACCGGAAACGCGGGTGCGCATGGGATTTTTGTTCACCTGTATGTAAATGGTATTTACTGGGGGCTCTACAATCCGTGTGAGCGGCCGGATGCGGCATTTTCCGCCAGCTATTACGGAGGCGATAAGGAAGACTGGGATGCGATTCACGACCTGTCGGCCAGCAATGGCGATACGTCTGCCTGGAACCAGATGATTTCAAAATGCCGGAGGGCGGCGAACTCCGATGAAGTGTTCTGGGAGCTTCAGGGCAATAATCCCGACGGCACCCCGAACCCCGCATATCCGAATCTGCTGGATGTCACGAACTATATTGACTACCTTATTGTCAACCTCTGGGGTGGCAATTGGGACTGGCCCTGGAAGAACTGGTGGGCCGGTCGAGATCGAACAATCGACAGTACCGGCTTCAAGTTTTACTGCTGGGATTACGAGAACACCATGGGCAACAATCTGGGCCGCTCACCGCTCAATAAGAACGCCCTGCAGAACAATTTCTCCTCTGCGGGAGTGCCGCATGAGAATTTGAGCGGGAATGCTGAGTACAGGATGCTATTTGCCGACCGGGTGCATAAATTCTTTTTCAATGGAGCAATACTAACACCCGAATCCCTTATACGGCGTTATACCGATATGGCCGCCACGGTGGAAAAGGCTATCATTGCCGAGTCGGCACGCTGGGGGGATCAACATCACTCTACCCCATTGACGCTTGAGGACTGGTACGACCACGGCTCGAACTACAACGATGGACGTGCCGGGCGGGACTGGATTCTGAATTACTACATCCCTCAACGCTCTGATATTGTCATGCGGCAGTTCCGTAATGCAGGCCTTTATCCTGACGTTGATGCTCCGGTCTTCGTTATTAACGGTGCCTATGAGCACGGCGGCCAAATTTCGGAGGATGATTTGCTCTCGATGATTGCCCCGGACGGCACGATATGGTATACGCTGGACGGCTCCGATCCTCGCGTGCAGGACACAACACCGCAGGCGACCGTTTTAGTGCCTGAGAACGCCGACAAGCGGGCGCTCGTTCCGACCGGCAATATTGGCGAAAACTGGAAAAGCAGCGGTGATTTCGATGATTCGGCATGGCTATCCTGCAACGGTAGCCCTGGTGGCGTCGGATTCGAGAGGACCTCGGGCTACCAGGACTTCATCACTCTTGATCTCATAGAGCAGATGTACGCCAGGAACGCCACGTGTTATGTCCGCATCCCGTTCTCAATCGATGCCGACTACACTTCTTTGATGCTGAACGTCAGGTACGATGACGGCTTTGCCGCTTACATTAACGGCGTCATAGTGGCCGGACGAAACTTCGACGGCAGGCCAAGCTGGGACTCCAGAGCCAGCGCCAGCCATTCCGATTCGGCGGCAATCCTGTTAGAGAGTATCGACATTTCTGAATTTCTCGACACTCTACAGCAGGGCGACAATTTATTGGCCATCCACGCCATGAATTCCTCCACCACAAGTTCCGACTTTCTTATCTCGGTAGAGCTTCTCGCAAGCGGAGGCGATTCCGACGACAGCGATCTGGGTGGTGTCATGGAATATACAGGCCCGATTACACTGCCTCACAGCGTTCAGGTTAAAGCAAGGGTATTGAGCGCCGATGAGTGGAGTGCCCTGAACGAAGCGGTCTTTGCCGTCGGGCCTGTAGCGAAGAATCTGCGCATCACCGAGATAATGTACCATCCACAGGACCCGAACGAAGAATTTATAGAGCTAATGAATATCGGTGCTGAAACAATCAATCTGAATCTGGTAGGGCCAGGCCTGCGTGCCTGCCCTGGGCAACCACATGGGGTTGCCCCTACGAACGGTATCGATTTTACCTTCCCGAGCATAGAGCTTGCCGCAGGCGAATATGTAGTTATCGTCCAGGACCGTAATGTCTTCGAAGCACGATACGGCACAAATATCAACATCGCAGGCCAATACTCCGGCAAGCTGAACAATGCCGGCGAAAGAATCGAACTCCTGGATGCAATCGGCCGGACGATTCTGGATTTCCGCTATAAAGATGGCTGGCGCTCAATTACCGACGGTGAAGGTTTTTCGCTGACGATAATAGATGCTACGAATCCTGATCTGAGCAGTTGGGACGAAAAAGACTCCTGGCGCCCGAGCGCTTACGCGGGCGGCTCGCCCGGACAGGATGACAGCGGCATAATTCCCAATCCCGGAACTGTAGTGATTAACGAAGTCCTGGCCCATTCACACGCTGAGGCTTCGGACTGGATCGAATTGCACAACACGACAGAGACCACGATTGACATTGGCGGCTGGTTCCTAAGCGACAGCAACGATAACCTTTTCAAATACAAAATTGCCAATGGAACCACGATCGGCCCGAACGGCTACCTCGTTATATATGAAGACCTGAACTTCGGCAACGCGAACGACCCGGGTGCTTATGAGCCTTTTGCCATGAGCGAGAACGGTGAACAATTGTACCTGAGCTCAACAAAAAACAGCGTATTGACAGGCTATCGCACAGTGGAGGATTATGGCGCTTCTGAAACCGGCATATCTTTCGGACGATATTATAAATCCAGCACGGGCAACTACAACTTCGTAGCAATGGAGCAAAACACGCCGGGCTCCGCCAATGCCTATCCGAAGGTCGGCCCCATCGTGATCAGCGAAATAATGTATCATCCCGACTGGCCGGATGGCGGCTCCTACACCAACGACCAATATGAATACATCGAACTGCACAACGTCGGCTCCGAGCCGGTAACGCTATACGATTACGAGACAGCCGAGCCGTGGAAGTTCACCAATGGCATCGAGTTCACCTTCGGAGGCGATGCGCCGGTGACAATTCCTGCCGGCGGTTATCTCTTAGTAGTCAAAAAGCCAGCGGCATTTTCCTGGCGATATCCAGATGTGCCCGCGGAATTAATTTTCGGCCCCTATGACGGCAACCTGAGCAACGCCGGCGAAAGTCTGGAGCTCAGCATGCCGAGCGACGTGGATAAAGAAGGCGTACGCCAATACGTCCGCGTTGACAGAGTCAATTACAGCGACGGCTCCCATCCGGAGAATTGCCCCGGTTCGATTGACCTCTGGCCCATCGAAGCCGACGGCAACGGAATGGCCTTAACACGAAAGGTTCTCACTGACTACGGCAACGATCCCGAGAACTGGACCGCCACGACCCCTTCGCCGGGTGAGTAAACTCTGAGAACAGGTAAGATAATAGAGATGCTCTCAAACTCAATTTTAAACGAGATTGCCCGATCTGTTGTCCCATCTGCCCGATCTGTTTGTCGTATTGGTCGGTGTAAAAGTCGTTTTTCGTGTATAGAAACTTCTGGGCAAACCATAATGGAATCGGTATAATCCCGTATAAATTCCGGTCATCGAACTGTTTCTATATTATACTTTATTACCTTTAGTTTTACAGGGATAACCGTTGAGTGAGAAAAGCAATTTAGCTCCGATAGGTACAGCCGCAAAAAAAGCTGGCGTTTCCCGTCAATCTCTGCAATATTATCTTATGGTCGGGCTGCTTGAGCCTACGGAGGTTACGCCGACCGGAAGGCGACTGTTTGATGAGAAAGGTATCGAGAGGATTAAAATTATAAAGAAACTTAACAAAAGCGGCTATCCTTTGCGTGACATAAGGGAATTGTTTATGGAAGGCCGCGGCGAATTAAAAGGAGATAATTTGTGAGTGACTACGAAACCTCCCAGAGAAGGCGCAATGTTGTTGTGGGCCTTTTTGTGATATTGGGTATATGTGCGCTTGGCTGGCTGATATTGAAGTTCGGTGATTTGCCGGGCATTGTTACCAAGATGGATTCTTTTGAAGTTTTCGTTCAGTTCCCGACGGCGACGGGAGTGCAGAAGGATACGCCTGTGCAGTTTTGCGGCTATCAGATTGGGAGAGTCACAAGTGTTATGGCTCCGGAGGTACGCAAGGATTTGGAGACTGGCATGGAGTATTATCAGACGGTGGTTGTTCTCAGCATCGACAAGAGGTATGTGACCATTCCCTCCAGCGTTGAGGTAAAACTGATGACACGTGGATTGGGCAGCAGTTATATCGAGCTCAAACAGTACCCCGGCAAGCCTCTGGTTCCGCTCGATCCGAACCGGCCGGAAACACAATACCTGGTGGACAAAATGTCACTTCAGGGCTCCACCGGCATGACAAGCGAGTTCTTTCCGGAAGAAAGCCAGAAGAAACTCGATGGATTGATCGAGGGCCTTGGAAATCTCATTACTAATGCTAATGATATCATGGGTGACAAAGACAGCAAAGAGAACGTCAAGAAAACGCTGGCCAATCTCGCTAAAGCGTCGGAGCAGGCCAAGGATACGTTGGAAGAATTCGAGAAGCTTGCCGCTGCGGGGACTACAACTCTGGAAAAAGCCGATACAAAAATAGAAGAAGCTGTCACTGCCGTTGTCGATACGAGCGAAGAAATCCAGAAATTCGCCGCCGCCGGGACATCGACTCTTAAAAGTGTCGATGCCAAAGCGGAACAGCTCGTTGCCGCGATGGTCGATACGAGCGAGCAACTGAGCAAGGCTATGGGGGAACTTCGGCTGGTTTTGGAGAAAGTCAACAGCGGCCAGGGCAGCGCCGCCAGACTTATCAATGATGGAAACTTTTACGAAAATCTGCTTGAAAACACCGAGCAGTTAAAAGCGCTGTTGGAGGAGATGAAGTCCTTTGTTGCTGACTGGCGGGACAAAAAAATCGGAGTAACGTTGTTCTAAATGTTGATGGGTGGTTAAGACAGGGCGCAAACCTTCTGCTGCTGCAATATGTTTCGATTCTTAAAAATATTGCCGGCCGAGGTGACGCTGGGCCCAGGGGGGCAGCTTGATCTTTGCTGGATCGACTGGATTTTTTCGCTGGTCGTGCAGATTCTTCCAGTGCCCGCCCCGGTGGGTCATGCTGATAGACAGTTGAGCGAAGAAAGGCTGGCCGGCTTTGCGCCGGTTCCAGTCGCTGCCGTCAAAGGCGTTCTTGAACTTGAGGTTGAAATCCGTCTTGCCTGAGCCGGATACACCCGGGGCGGCGGTCTTGACATTAGCCGTGAAGTAGCCGGCCTTGCGGAAGTATTCAGTAATCAGCCGGACCGAGTCCAATCACTTTCAGGAAATCCCGCCGGTTATGTGTTCTCATCGGATTTGCTCTCCTTTCCAATTGTATATCTTGGACTATATTGGAGATTGCAGGGGCAACCCTATGTGGTTGCCCGGGGCAGGCACGCGGGCCTGCCCCTACGTAACGCCCGGCGATAAATTCGGCCTGGGCAGTTTGGCATTCGTGGCCCGCAGCCAAACCGTCAATTTCGCGTCGAGTTCTTTTACCTTCTCCGGCATATTTTCCGAAAGGTCGGTCTCCTCCGAAAGATCGTCCTTGAGATTGAACAGTTCGAAAATCTTGCCCTCGTATCGTTTGATGAGCTTGAAGTCACCCGCTCGAATGATGCTGTAAGGAACGATCTTGCCGCGATAGTGTGGAAAGTGCCAGAATATCGCTTCACGATCCAGCTTATCGGCGCCGTTGGATTTTAGATGCCCCAGGAGCGAGATGCCGTCGATGGCGCGATCTCGTGGCAGAGAAACACCGGCCGCTTCGCAAATGGTTGGGAAGTAATCGACGCTGGTTACCTGCTCGTGGCTGATTGTGCCGGCTTTTATTACCTTCGGCCAGCGAACGATCAGAGGTTCACGAATTCCACCTTCGTACGGATAGCCCTTGCCCGCACGCAGGGGAGTATTGCTGGTTATGCCCATCAGCCCCCCGTTGTCGCTGGTGAAGAAAATAATCGTTTTTTCTGCTATACCCAGCTCGTCGATCGCGGAGATCATTTTGCCCACGGCATCGTCAACGCTCTGGATCATCGCTGCGTACGTCGGATTATTCTGGTTTGTCGGCTCTTTGGCCTTGTATTTTGCGACCACATCTTCTTTGCCCTGGATAGGCGTGTGGACTGCGTAATGAGCCATATACAAAAAGAACGGCTTATCTTTGTGGCTGCGAATAAAGTTGACCGCTTCATCCGCTTCGCGGTCGGTCAGGTACTCACCGTTACGACGGGGACTTAGTGTCGGTATCGGTCCCTGTTGATTTCGAGAATAGGGGTCGAAATAGCTGGGCGGCTGGCCGAAGTCGCACCCGCCGATATTAAAATCGAATCCCTGCTTGTTGGGGTACCAGTCATCGGCGCCGAGATGCCATTTTCCGATGTGGCACGAAGTATAACCTGCGGGTTTGAGTGCTTCGGCGATTGTAATCTCTTCAAGCTCCATCCACAGCGCGTTGGGTGGGCACAAAAGCTTTCTATCTTTGCCGGCGACGTATTCGGTTGGATTCTTCTTGTTCTCGGGTATTTCGCCGCCCTGGAACCGCGATCGGATCCAGTCGGTCACTCCGAGACGAGCCGGATAGCGTCCTGTCATTACCGCCGCCCGTGTCGGCGAGCAGACGGCACAAGCGGCGTAGCCGTCAGTGAATTGCATGCCCTGGGCGGCGAGCCTGTCAATGTTCGGAGTTTCGTAAAACCTGCTCCCGTAGCAGCCGGTATCCATCCAGCCCAAATCATCGACGAGAATGAAAACGAAATTAAGCTTCTCTCCCGTCACCTCGCTTGAGCGCGGTTGAGCGGCATTTGTTTGTGTCGAGGGCGTCCCGCCCTCGGATCGCGGGCTGGAAGCCAGCGACACAGTCAGGCACGTCGCCCCCAGCCCAATGGCCTTCAAAAAACTGCGACGCGTGTAATCCTGTTCGCTCATTCTCATCTCTCCTTCATTATCACGACTGTCTGGTTGATGTCCGGCGCGGTGGCGGGGAAAGTACACTCTTGACCATCGGTTGTGTTTACCTCGATATAATACTCCAGGTCGGTTTCGATTTGGCTTGCGGGAATCCGTGCGGAATATACGCTGCTGGCAATGTGTGTAAGCGGAATCTTGTCGTAACTGCCTTTGCCGATTGAGCGGAAGTATAGTGATGCGTCTTTAGGTGAGGCTGCGGCCAGAATAATTACTTTAAGCTGCAAATCCTCACCGGCCGACAGGCTGCCTCGCACGGTCGGCACAATCAACCGGAGCGGACCATTATATGAGCCCGAAGGTATTGCGTCTGCCGGCAGCTCTTCGCCCATAAGTTTAGCTAGTTCCTTGCCGGGTTCGGTGAGCAGGGCAGGCATTACGTGCTGCTGCCAATTTGTTACATTGCCCATCTCGCCGTTCGTGTTGACGGTTGCCAGCAGATACTTATGTACATCGGCAACCTGGGCGACAAGCTCTTTTCGAATTGGCAGGGCAATCTCTCGTGCCAATCGTTTGCGGTTCTCCGGCTCTTGTTCGTCCTTGACCTTTTTCATCGCTGCGTTGAATCTCGCCCATGTGCAATTGACTCGTCCGACCGCCCGCAGGTAGCGGAAGTTGTTCAGCCAGTAGTCGAAACGTTCGAGGTTGCCGTGCCCTTTTATATTCGGGCGTATATCGGCCATATCCTCAATGAATTCGTATTCTTTGCTTACCTGGCCCCAATCTCTTTCGTCGGGCCTGATGCCGCCGGGGCCGTCGACCCATGTGGATGGCCGGGGCAGGTTGGTATTTTGCTGGTTTTCAGCCGTCGCCGACGGCCCTCCATCGAGGCTGATGAATATCCCTGCGATTTGTTCGGCTGCTTCCGGCCCGAACTGCGACAGGGCCCAGTCGGCATAAAAATCGTCTGCGGGCAGGTCACGCGGTCTACTGTCGGTTGTCGTTGCGGGCATATCGGCCTCGTAGTCTTTATAAGCTGGACCGCCGCAATTGATCTTTTTTGTTATGCCCCGGCCCTGCACAACAAAGGCCGCCATGAATGGAAATTCCACCAGGCTATCGAAACCGATTTCCAAAAGACCGTTGTCCGTCTTGACATCTTCAAAAGTGTAATCCAGCGCCCTGTTCTGGCCGACCTCGGCGAAAACGTCTAACTGGTCAATGACTTTTTTGCCCTGTAGTTTTACGCCGAATACCCGCTTGCCGGATTCAGTGTAGTGAGGCTCGCAGAACTTCAATGTCACAGTGTATGTCCCGTTCGGCACCTTAAGGTGATAGGCTTTCACATCCCAGATGACCGTCTGGTAGAGCGGGTCGTTTTCGGTATCGGCTATGGCGTTGTTTGAAAATACCGCGACATTGCCGCCTTCACGGCCCTCTGAGAGCTTTGGCATGGGCGGCACATTTTTTTTGCCGAACTCCGGGTTCCAGTCTTTCTGCTGCCATGCGGCATGGGCGAGTGCTGAAACATTCGGCCCGAGGATGCGCGTTCGCCAGTGGATGCCCATAAGTCCCGTGCAGCCGTAAGCCAGGGCATCCGCCGCATCGCGCCGCATCCGGCCCGCCCAGAGCTGCGGGATAATCAATGCCGGGTCGTCTTCGAGCCAGGGGATGGCCCACTGGGGCCGGCCGGTGACGTTGGCAAAGCCGGGCTCGACAGGGGCGAAACCCACGTTGCGATTGATGCAGCTCATCGGCATTTCTTTGGGCAGTGAATTATCGAACATCGCCCGGTCCTTTGGCGGTCCGAGGACCCAGCCGCACGTCGCTAATGTAAACGGGGCGTTGACTTGCTTTGCCGCGGCAATAGCGGCTCGTAAATCAGCCACCGTAGCTTCGATCTCTTCGTCCTTCGGATTGCCCCATGTCCAGCCTTCGGGTGTCCAGAACCAGTAATAATCCAGCGGATAGGCTTTGGCGATTCGCTTAAATATTCCCTCGTAGAGTTCCTGCACGACGGCCGGATCGGACGGATCCTTGCCCATACTTTTGATACGCTCTTTGACGGCGTCGGGAATAATGAGCGGCGTTTCGGTGCCTACACAGGTTTTGACGCCGAGGATGCGGGCATATCCGAAGGCTTCTTTGAGCGTGTTGCCCATGCGGTTGAAAAGCTCGTTTGCCTTGTCCTGGCTAAGCTGCGTCCATGGATTCATGCCGCGCATATAGTCCGGGCCGTAGTCATCTCGTTCGAATATCTGTGCTGCGCCGAAAGTGTAGTCACTTGTCTTTGCCGGTTTATAGCCCCATGCACCGGTGATGTTCGCCGTAGTGAAATGCCTTGATGGGTAGCCGGACTTGACTGTTCCGTCTTCGTTGAAGTCTCCGGGCATGCCGATCCATACGGTCGGCTCGGGCCCGACACCGCCCTGCGGGTATGTGTGCAATCCGAAGAAGTTCATGCGCAGTTTAGGCAGTTGAGCAATAATAGCTTTATAATCATCTGTATTCCACCAGTCCGGCCCCTCGGGGAAATCGTGGAACGGCTGGATTCCACGCATGTCGAACAGTGGTTTGCCTTTTTCATCCATGTCGGGTATTTTCAGCGCGATACGCTTATCGGGGATAGTATCACCATGCATATAAAAACGTACGCCCAAATGCTCGGCGAACCGATACGCGGCGTAGAGTGTTCCTATCGAATCGCCGCCGGTAATCAGCAAGGCTTGCCGATCCCTGAAATTGACTGTCTTAATCAGATATTGCTGTGATTCAAGCGAGTCTATTGAAGATGCCAGTTCCGCGTTTTTGTCTGTTATTATTTTGACGGCGGGGCGGTCCTTCTGTCCGACGATAATTAAAGGCGTTTTTGAAGGCAGGTTTTTATCGATCCGAACGATGGGCAACAGTTTGCCCGTCCGCAGATACACATAACGGCGAACCTCTTGTGCCGCTAAGCATTCGGCTGTCGTTGCGTCCGATGGACTGATAATCGTGACGGTCGAAACATCAGCTTCGGCCTGACGGTTTGCCGAGCAGCCGGTCGCAGCCAGCGAAACGAAAAGTACGGCCAGCGTTAAAAAACGAATGCCTTTTCTCATTTTAACGATCTCCTTATGCTGTTACTGTTTTCGAACGTTCTATTGTGACAGAATGAACTCGGCCAGATCTTTTATCTCTGCTTCGGTCAGATTCGATGTCACTCCGTGTTTATCGCCCGGATTGCAGGTTGTCAGCACTTCTTCAATCGTGGCGGCCCGCCCATCATATAGATATGGCGAGGTCCGCCATACCTCGACGAGTGTCGGCGTATCGAAGCGCCGGTCCTTGTCGAGGTCTTTACCCGTACCCACGTTGTGCGCCTTTAAATCGGTGTACAACGATCCTGTATGGCATGAAGCGCAACCTGCTTTGTCGAATATTTTTTGCCCTCGCTCGGCCGACTCGTTCAGTTTGCCGTCAACGAGATGAGGGCTGGGGACCGGTTTAAGGCTCTTAAGATACTCGTCGATAGCGACGGCCTCTTCTTCCGGACGCACTGCAAACTGGATATGCCTGATTCCGGCACGCACCCCAGCCTCGGCGTTTTCTCGAATACCCGTGATCATCGCCGGCGGTGTTTCGTGCGCGAGCAGCAGGCTCTTGGTGTTCTTCGGATTTCCCAGGCCGTCATTAAGCAGGTCCCAGTTCAGAGCATCGGTCCGGGCGCCGGAAGGATGACAACTGGCACAGCTCTGCCAGCCCTGGAAACAAAGCCCGGCGTCGTTGAACAGCATTTGGCCCTTTCGCTCGGTTGTCATGTCGGTCTTTGGGCCGAGGGCTATGGATGTGGCCTTGGGCCTGGAATCGGTGCTTATGTCCACGATAGCTATGCTGTCGGTGAAATACTCGGCGACATAAGCTTTGTCACCAATGATGGTGATTGCTCGCAGGCCTTTGCCGGGCAGCTTGATACGCTGTCGAATGCCGTAAAGGAAACTAAGTTCGTTGGGGATGTTCGAGGCGGCTACGCTGCCGGAGCCGCTTGCGTTGTAGGAGCCGCCCGCAAAGCTATCGGGCTGCCTATCGATGCGTTTATTATAGCTGTTGATTTTCTCGATCATGGCGGCGATTTCTATTACGCTTAACTCGTGTGTCCCGGCATGGGTCACGCAGAGATATTTCGAGTCGCTCGTGCAGGCAAGGCCCCACGGATTGGCGGCGCCATAATCCACGTCGTCCAAAAGAACCGTTTCTATGAGTCTCTTGCGTCCGGCGTCTATGATGCTGACCGCGTTCGTATTTATCCATCCTCGCTCGAGCTGGGTAGTTGGAACTGTGTACCGGGCGAGAATATGCGAGGCAAAAACAAACCGTCCGTCCGGCGAAACGACAATGCCGTGCAGTCCCGTGCTTCCATTCGGAAGGACAATGTCGATTTCGAAGGTCATCGTCTTAGCGTTTATGACCGAAATATTGCAGGCGATCGAGTCGGCGCTCGCCGAGCCGTATGGGAGCATGTTGCCCACGTAGAGCCAGCTTCCGTCAGGTGTGATATCGGCGGCGACCGGCTCCCGCAGGGCGGGAATCTTCGCGAGCTGCTTATCGTCCCCGGTGCTTATTACGGAGATATTGTTATCGAAACGATTGCATATATATAGAAACCTGCCGTCCGGACTGAGCACGGGAGCTATGGGTGTATGGCCCACGGGCAGCGTACGGAGCAATTTGGCATTGCGTGTATCTATGACACCGACACATCCTTTCTGTCCGCCGCAGGTGACGTAGAGCGTCGTTCCATCGCCCGTCAGGGCAAGGCCCGTCGGCTCGGCCGGCACGCTGATTGTTGCTGTTACCTTCGCCGTTTTCGTGTCAAAGACAGCTATCTGTTTGGCGGTAGCCTCGGCAATATAGATTGTCTCGCCCTGACTGTCTGCTACTAACGCCGTCGGTGACAGATATTCTTCAGCGGCATAAGAAGCATAAGTAAAGCTGGTCAGGACGATAGAGATGCTCATCCATATTGTTGCTCGGTTAATATGAAGTTCTTTCATATTCAATTGTCTCCATAATTACTTAATTCTGAGTCGCGCAGTGTTTCATTTCGCTCGACAAGACTTGAACCTCCGATTGTCGTTTAAGAAGCAGATGCCACCAAATCCCTTGTCCTGAAAAAATTGCGAAATCTAAAAAACCAATTGGCGCCAAAATAACAGAAATGGACAAAAAATCAAGTCCTAAACCTTCACGATGACCTGGCTTAAATCGTAGCTGTTTGGCCGGTATTGCCGGAATATATTATGGCTGAGATAAAAATTAATCACATTAGCATGAAAGTACATTAGATAACGCAGATATGCCACTTACTTGAGATACACACTCAATATATGCGGTGATTTTCCGCTCTGCCGGAGTGCAGCCTTCTCTTATATGTGCTATTAATGAATACGCAAAGAAAAGTTTAGCTTGGTTTTCGACGACAGTACCAGAATCCAAATACTATGACCATTATTATTATCCACTCTGCAACACCCATTTTGCCGACTCCTCCGCTGCTATATGTCCAACTTCAGGCCGGCCTGAACCTGTATGGAACTCAAAAGCAATACCCCTAAGTCCCTGGGCGAAAAAGGCACAGATTCTTGTGTATCTCCTTATACGAAAACTGGCGGTTTGAGTTGGACCGTTAAAAGTCCTGTGCGAAAAAGCTGTTTAGTTTTCAATTTTGAGTTGCAAGTTCGCTTCGTTCAAAGATTACCTGATTATAACATGGGCTTATTCCATACGTCAAGCAAAATCGAAAATTTTGCTGATATGCCGATATGTCTGTGATTAAGCATGTAAAATGCGGGTAGGAAAGAGAATGTTAGCCCTTCAGCCCTTGCCTTTTGAATGAAGATACGTGCAATGGGGGATTGTCCATTCTACGAGCGCAAAGTCCTTGCTTCGTGTATCTCTTGATTTACATCAAGATTATCCTTGAACTCGCCGGCGGTATAAGGAGCCTGTACTAAGCGAAGGTGGCACAGTCAGATTTATTTGGCTGCGTTTGAGACCGTTAGAGGGTGAATTTCTTCTGGAGTTCGGCAATAGCGGTCTGAACCTGCTTTAACTGGCTTTGCAGCTCGCTAACCTTTTTCGTCTCAGCGTCCAACTGGGTTGCAAGCGCATCGATTCTTTGCTTGGCATTCCTCGCCTCGACGACAGCCGCATCGCGTGATAGCGTCAGTTCATCGGCCTGGTTCTGCAGCGCATCACGGGATGCAGTAAGCCCCTTGACCTGCTTTTGCAACTGATCGCGTGAGCCGGTAAGCTCGGTAACCTGCTGCTCCAACCGGTCGCGCGAGTCGGCAAGTTCATTGACCTGTTTCTGCAACAGATCGCGAGTCTTCGTGACAGTATTCACCTGAGTCTGGAGGTTATCTCTTTCACTTTCGGTTTTTTCCAAAGCCGCTTTGAGGTCTGCCAGCTCGGTTCCGTTGCAGCCCGCCAGAGCTAAAGCAAGACCCAACGCCGTGACACATGTAAAAATCCGCATCTCTTTTATCATTTCGACGCTCCTCTCTAAGGACAAGCTTCCTTGATCAGGAATAATGATTCTTCACACCACTTTTTTAGTGCTACCGATACTGCAATTATATAACGATTACTCGGTAGACCATGGGATTTCCTATATACACTTCACTGAAACATCCCTGCATGCTTAAAGCTTCATTATAACATAATTCGATCTCAATTTCAACAATTTTCGGTATGTTCAACAGGTGATGTCGCGAAAAAAACAACAAAAAGCCCAACACTTATGTCGAGAAGCCACCTTATCCTATTATTTTCGGACACTACGACCGTTGTCAGCCATCAAATGTTGATGGTTTTGTTGAGATATTTTGGCTGGGAAATGCAAAAGAGCCCCTGCTTCAGCGTTATCCATATGCACGAGAGAGCAGGGGCATAAGATAGTTGTAA